>Ga0207696_1000652_pt1 | contig 24814 bp, 25 predicted proteins | sample KBSS54metaG_FD_184403 | JGI IMG/M metagenome (GOLD analysis project Ga0207696, IMG submission 184403) | Switchgrass rhizosphere microbial communities from Kellogg Biological Station, Michigan, USA - KBS S5-4 metaG (SPAdes) (version 2) | ecosystem: Host-associated > Plants > Roots > Rhizosphere >...
CGGATATAGTGTCATCGGTCGGTCAGTTAAGTGATACCGTTGAGGAAATTACTGCTGCAAGTGCCGAACAGGCCCGCGGTATTGAGCAGGTCGGCATCGCCGTAACGGAGATGGATGGTGTGACGCAACAGAATGCGTCACTGGTCGAGGAATCAGCTTCAGCCTCGCAGAGCCTGCGCGAACAGGCATCCCTGCTGCTGCAGTCGGTGTCGGTATTCACGCTTGCTGCAGTCTCTCATCCTGCAGCCACCCGGCATGCAATTGTATCTGTACCAGCCGTAGTGAAGAAAGAAACGCCTGCTGATACAGACGGAAACTGGACGACCTTCTGATATCTGGCTGCGTCCTGCAGAGCGCAGCCTCTCTCCTTTTCCGTATTGACTCTTAAGAATGTCCGCTTTGTGCCATAAGCGGAAGTAGTTAACAACCATCAGTGTTGTTCAACGGGGAAAGAGTCACTTGATTTTTCTGCCCTCAGGAAATGAAAAAAGCACGCCGGATCAAGTCTGCTTCACGCGAGTGCGTTAATCCCGTAGCCGGGACGTTTAAACACCATTATGATGGGGGATACACTTGCTGTATGAAGGTTCCGCCAGTGATACCCGCCCAATAACTGCCTCAGGCGTTTCTTTTGTGAATTAGTGGTAATGAGTAGTGAATCGCTAACAGTTACCCGAAAAACGGTGCCTGCAATTAATTCTATATATACTGAACAGGGGGAGATTATTACACATGAAATTTAAGGACAGAAATCTCAGGGCTCTCGCGGAATGTCTCATCGGAGATAATTCGGCATTCCTGTATCGCTCAAGCAGTCGCATCACTGAATTTTTCCAGGACTGCGACATGGAGGTTATTCATGACGGATCAACGCGGTGGGCATGGACGGCCCAGAGGCTTGAAGAACTTCTTAATGAGCCACAGCCAAAGGCCCATACTTTACCGGAAAGGTTTGTTCATATACTCAGGACTTTAATGTTAAAAGAAGATGCCATGGATGACGATCCCGGAAGATCAAAAGCGCTTGAAGAACTGAACAAGCCATTGATGCGGGAAGGCTATGAGGCATTCTATGGTGACGATAACCTTTTGTATATACGCCATATTGGCACCAAAACAGTTTCAGTAAGTAATAACCCTCACCGGCCCTTAACTCCTCACGAAATAAAACGCAGAACATTACTGACCGTGTTTCTCGATACCTGCTCTGAAGATGAGCTGATAGAAGAGGTACTCCTCCCTTTATTCCGGCAACTCGGTTTTCATCGGATAACAGCAGCGGGACATAAAGATAAAGCGCTGGAATACGGGAAAGACATCTGGATGAAGTTCACACTGCCAACTCAGCATGTTCTTTATTTCGGCATACAGGCAAAAAAAGGCAAGCTTGATGCGTCCGGCGTCAGCAAAGCTACGAATTCAAATGTGGCAGAAATCCACAACCAGGTACTGATGATGCTTGGCCATGAAATATTTGACCCGGAAACTAACAGAAAGGTGCTGGTGGATCATGCCTTTATTGTTGCCGGCGGAGAAATTACTAAACAGGCGAGGAACTGGCTGGGCGGGAAACTTGATGCCAGCAAAAGAAGCCAGATAATGTTTATGGACCGGGAAGACATTCTTAATTTATATACTGTAAGTAATATACCTCTGCCCGGAGGTGCACTCATCTCTGATGATGCCGTTAAGAACGATGACATTCCGTTCTAATCAGGAGTACGTCTTTTCCGAAAGGAATACGCGACAGGTAGCACTGGGATGGCATACAGTGGCACCGTATGCCTATCTGTTATCAGCTCCGACCATCGTAGAGTTTGGCGATTTCCGTTGCAGCTTTCTCTATACCCGGATAAACCGTACTTTCGTTGATGCCGAAGCGGCTGAGCTGCTGCATCAGGCGTTCCTTGTTTCTAATCACCAGTTTTCTGACATTCAGCGTACTTAGCCCCGTTTCTGGCAGGTCCACGTTTTCGCCAAATAAGAGGAACGCTCCAGATTGAGACGAAATGCGGGCGTTGCTGAGCCGCCCTTTAACCAGAACGATTTTACTCAGATGTGCCGGATCGATAATGTTTTTGAAATAGGACTTCTCATCACGGATCAGATGAAGCAAATGCCCGCACTCTTCGGTGGCATTGAATGCCTGAGTCGCCAAGCTGGTATTCAGGTTGCTTTTGATACGTGATGGAAGCCGGGAAAGATTGGCTATACAACTTACGGTATCGGAGTCGAAAAACTTAATTTCACTTTTGGGTGCCGTTAATATAATGACGTTGCCATCAATTTCATTTCCATCTTTATCTCGTTTGATTTTGGAACAAGCGAAATAGAGTGCGATAAGCGGGTTAGTTGAGACGTCAAGCAGGCGCGTGGGTAAGCCATAATGTTGCATGCGTACAAGCTTATCCAGCATATAGCGGTCATCCCTGAACTCGGTGGGTTGAACCGTCAGCAGTTCGGTAATCATATCCGATTCGTGATGTCGGTAGCGATAGTTACCCTGCGTATTTTTTCGGAACAGCGAAGGTTCTAACTGATAGCTGATGTCGGAGTGACCCCGGTAAAACACCTCTTCATTATTTTCCTGAGGATGATTCAGTATGATTTCCAGATATTTATTTATATCCGAAATTACCTCAAGGTCTTCATTATTGTCAGGTGCTTCGGTTTTAACCGCAGCGGAAGCTTCAGGGGCTAATACACTGAGACCTAATATATCGAAAAACTCTTTAACGTCTATATCCTTGACTGCCCAGAAATTTCTGTTCAGCCCGAAACTGCCCAGTTCCAGCTTCCTGACGTATTCTTTTTCGCTGGTTAAGAACTCTTTGCCGATGATACCGGTTAACTCATAGTTAAAAGCCAGAACTTTTTCCCGGTTTATAGTTGTTGCTCTGATGTTACTTATTCTTCCAATTCGGATATGGCTGTAATAACCGCCTGTATTGTCTTCCTCATCAACTTCAAACTCCGGCTCTGTCATAAAGATGACCGGCAGTTCTTGAAGAAACTGATAGGTTTTGCTGGTCAGGGGGAGCAGTTTATTTCTGAGTGAGTCAGGGGTGGATTCAAAAAGCCGGGAAACCGGAAAAGACGCTTCACCGTTATTGTCAGAGAAAAAACTGTGATAATCGGGATTACCGACCACGATAAGATTCAACATGTATGTCATCCTTGCATGAATTACATTGTATTTTCATTATGCCAGAACAGGTTGATTTTTAAACATTGCGTGACCTGCGCCCCGCGGGTTCACATAGAACGCTGTTAGCAATGTCCGCTCCTCGCTGTGAGTTCAACTGATGGACGCAACACACTTATTGAACCGTTCTGCGGGTGATTCATAGTCTAGCGTTTTTCTCGGTCTTTCGTTGAGCTGTCTGGCAACGCTGTTTAGTCTCTGCTGACTGTGAACCGATAAGTCAGTTCCCTTTGGAAAATATTGTCTTAGCAACCTGTTCGTATTTTCATTTGAGCCACGTTGCCAGGGAGATTGAGGATCACAGAAGTAAATCTGGATGTCTGTTGCTACAGTAAACCGGGTGTGGCTGGTCATTTCAGCTCCCCGATCCCAGGTTAATGTTTTATATAGCTCAATAGGTAATTCCCGGGCTTGTCTGATGAGTGCAGATATAACCGTTATGGTCTTGTTGTCCCTGATTTTGGCTAACATAACAAAGCGGGAATGGTGTTCTACGAGGTTGATAATATAGGAGTTTTTCGAGCCCTGGATCAGATCACCTTCCCAGTGACCAGGGATGGCTCTGTCTGAGGCTTCCTGTGGCCTTTCGCTGATAGGTATCGCATTCGGGATTTTCCCTAACCCTTTCCCTTTAAGTGATGACGTTCGGGATCTACGAACCGCTCTTCCGCTTCTGAGGCATTGCTGCAGCTCTTTTTTTAATGCCCCCCGGGTTTGTATAAAAAGCGTTTTATAAATCGTTTCGTGTGACACATGCATTTCCTGATTATCCGGATAACAGCGTTTCAGCCAACCGGCGATCTGTTCCGGCGACCAGTCCTGATGCATCTTCTCTGCAATGATTTTACACAATGTGGGGCTTTCAATTAGCTTGCAAGGTTTTGGTCTCAGAGCATTTTCCCACGCAGCAGTATCGGCTTTTGCTGCACGGTATTGCTTGGCACCTCCGTGCCTCCTGACCTCGCGGCTAATCGTTGAGGGTGCTCTTGATAAGTTGGCAGCAATGTCCCTGATACTGAGTTTTGCTACCAGTCCTCTGGAGATCTCCTCTCTTTCATCAAGCGTAAGCGCTAATCGATGCCGCTTTCGAACGGGAGGACGGTAGCCCCCTGTCTGGTGGATTGTGGGCATGATGGAAGAATGAAATCTGTCGAACATTCTGGCGATATCATGCAGAGAATCACCTTGCTTATATCTGTCCCAGATAATCGCCTTCTGCTCTGGCGTGTAGTTAATCCGAGTTCTTCGTTTCATGACAACGTCCCCCCTTGATTAAGGATAGCGTTGCATCGAGCCATTGAACTCACAGCTCATAGCGGACTGTGAGCAAACTGATGAGTCTAACCCGGCCGTTGCCATCATGATGTTCATGACGTTGACCTTCAGTGAAATGAAGCCGGAGAAGCAGCTGCAGCACAGCAGCAGGAAGCAGAGAGAGAAGACGGAGAGACAGCGTCCCGGAGAGAGAAAGCGCAGGCGAAGGGAGATGACCGGTGCGTCAGCACCGGCTTTCCCCGGCCCGCAGGGCCGCCCGCTTTTCAGCCGTGCCAAATGCTTGCAGCAAGCCGGACACTATGCGCCCGGCTTAACAGGATCAGGCCTGGCTCGTCAGCATCACGGGCAGAGCGAACCGGTCAGTCATTCTGCTGAAGGCGTTCATTTCACCGGCCATAATGCTGATGTCGAGCATCACGCGCCACAGAGGTTCATTGTGCCACTCCCACGGATCGATATGTCTGCATGATACAAACCGCTTAAGCCAGGCCAGTACCAGTGAGTGCAGATCGCTTTCATAGATTTCCTGCACCTGCCAGCACGCATACCAGCGCCCTGCCGTGAGCGGCGTATGAAACGCCAGTTCAAGCGCCGCCTGTGCCAGCCGGTTCTGATAGCGCCTGCGCTTCTGCTCGCGCTCGCGCGATTCCCGGTTGTGCTCCCTGTTCTGCCGCAGTGAGAGGCGCTTTTCCCGTCGCTCCGTGAAGCGGGCGGCGGTCAGGGGAAACAGCCGTGTGCCGGTATCCTGCGACAGCGGCGCAGGACAGCACTCGCCCCTTGTGGCGATTAGCGTATCGAGCGCGGCCAGATAGTCTCGCGCAGGTGGTGCGTTGCGATCACTAGGCGAGTATTCGGGCATGACCCGGCGCAGCTGGTCAGACTTAATGGTGCGCGTCCCGCAGTAATGCCGCATGAAAGCGCTGGCATAGGGATGCGGGCTACATGCCGCCCTGCCCTTCAGGCGTTTTTCCACATCGGCGAAGGCCTGGCTAATGGCTAAGGTATACGGACAGGCTGGAACCAGCGAGAGGTGACGGGGGATAGTGTTCATTATTATATTCCTTCAGGTAAAGACCGCCCGTCAGGGCGGTCTGCTGCGGTCAGGCTTCGCTGTCTGCATCGTGTGAAGTGCCAGTAGCTGCAGACTGCAGTGGCTTCATCCAGGAAGGCACCCAGCGGGAATTCTTCATTGACGATTCCGCAAAGTCAGCCGCATCTCCCTTCTTCATCTTCTCTGCATCGCTTGCGTTACCTGTTTTACCCACCTCCGTCAGTACACCTGCGATCTGCTCTTTGCTGATACGTTTAAAAAAGCCTTCTGCGGTTGGTTGCCACCAGTCTGCCAGGTCGAAGCCCATTGCCAGCTCCAGGGCATCAAGATTGCTGGTCTGACTTTTCCCGTACATTCGATCCTGAAAGCAGCACACCGCCGTGGCACTGCAAAACCCCTGCAGCCCGAGTACGTCGTCAGTACTCCAGTCGAGCAGCCAGCGAAAATCCTGTTCCCAGCCTTTCGGCAGTAATGCCTGCCATTCGGCTTTCTGCTGCTGCAGAAACTGCCATGCCTTACCGTCTTCCTTCGCTGATGAGTCGGAGATCAGGGCGCTGCTGTTATCGGTCAGGCTGATTTTCATCGGAGTCCCTTCATAACTACGATGACTGAAAGTGGCCCGGCACAGTGTCCAGGTCAGCATTGCTACTGCTATATCTGGTTTTGTGCTGAGCGCCGCCTGTACTGCCAGAGAGCGATCGCATGACATTGAGCGCACGAGCGAGGCGGAGTAGTCTTCTGAAAGGTTTTGCAGATCGTTTTTATTCTCAGGTTTCATCTTCTTCGGCAGGTCAGCCTGCCGCTGCACACCACGCTGGATGAAGCAGTTGCCGCGCTCAAAGCAGATAACAACACCCGTTTTGTCTTTATCTGCACCTGACCAGCTGCGCTTCAGCCCGGTTTCTTCCAGCGCGGCGATCTGCTTTCTCAGTTGCTCGTTCAGAGAATCATCTTCTGAAAGCCTCAGCTGCGCCCGCAGATCGCTCAGCGCTGCGTCTTCTTCCGGCGTCAGCTCCGGGCAGCGCTCCGGCAGCAGCTGATACGTTTTTTTCACCTCACTACTCCAGCTCTGCAGGCGGCTGTCCATCCTGACCTCTGCCCAGGCAAATCCTTCCTCTTTCTGCACGGCGTCGGCAATTTTCTGCAGCTTATCCAGCGTCAGCTGCTCAACCAGCGCCGTGTCGATATAGCCTTCGTCCTCATTGCTGAACAGGTCGGCGCGAATAGAGCCGCCCGCCGCGAGGTAAACATCTTTGCCAATGAAGGCGAACTTTGGAGAGTGGCTGATCGCCGTCTCAGAGGAGGTGATCAGCTTACGGATGGTTTCTGCGGAAGCGTTGTAATACCCGGAGGCCTGCTCCCACACTTCCAGCTGGCGTTCATGCGTGTCGGCCAGCGCCAGCGCCTGACACTGCTCAAGCGTGATGTTATCGGCGGCCAGTTCGTCAAGGATGGCAGGAGCAAGGTCAGTCAGTTTCAGGCAGCGCTGAACGTGGCGCGAGCTGTAGCCCATCAGGTCACCGATCTGCGCAGGGGTTTTGCCCTCGTCGGCCAGCGCCCGGAAACCGGCAATCTGCTCGGCGGGGTGCATATCCTCACGCTCGCCGTTTTCGACCATTGAGGCCGCGCGTGCCAGCTCCTCCGTCACGCGTTTGACCGGAATAAGCTGATCGGGCTGATATACGCCCTGCGAAAGCAGCAGTTGCAGCGCGGTGAGACGGCGACCGCCGCAGGCCACGCCCAGCATCCCGTCAGCCATGTCGTGTGCGATCAGGTTGTGCAGAAGGCCGACATTTTTGATAGTGGCGGCAAGCGACTCAATGCGCGACTGCACGTAGACTTTGCTGCGCACGTTGAGGGGTGAAACCGCCAGGCGCGAAAGCGGGATCATCTCGATGTCGATTTTTTCCAGCGCCTGCTCTACCGCCGCCACTGCGGCTTTGTCAGCCTTCGCCTTCGCGGGCCGACGCGGGGTCCTGGGTTTTGGAGATGATGATTCTTTAGATTCTGAAGCCGTGGTGTTGACGTTCTGCTGTGACATGTTGTTTCTCCTGTTCAGGTTTAAGTGATGTTTCTCTGAGTTCCTCGCCGTGAGGGCAGAACGGGCGACCGGGCATCAGGCTGAACGCAGGGGGAAACGGCAAAGCCGCAGCCCGTAGGGACCGGGTGCAGCCGTTTAGCGTGCGACCCTTGCGTGAAGGCGCCCAGGGTGCCAGGTTTCTGCACGGCGAAGGGACTCAGGGAACAAAACAGAACGCGGGAGATGAACAGGGCACAGCCCCGGAACGGCACAATACGGTGCCGGTCCGGTCCTCAGCGGCCACGGACTTTTGTGGGCAGTGAATGCGTCGGCGACAGCCGGCTGCAGGGGTTGACCCGGCCGTTGCCATCAGACCCCAGCCGTCAGGCCCGAAACCCGGAGGGATTCGGCGGAGCTTACCGGCTCTGCCGGTTAGCGCAGTAGGGCTCGACGACCCGGCAGCGCCGGGGAGCCGGAGGGGGCCATAATCATATTGATAACTGATTTTCGAACCTTGCTAACAATATCCATAGCCTTAAGATTGTTTATGTTAAAATTTGCCAAACGCTATAGAAAGGAAAAATATTATGGAAACTTTTTTTGTAGACAACCAACGAATATCTATTAAGTCACTCCGGTTTAAGAGTAAAGCAATTCAGTTGAAAGTAATGCGCGATTGGTTTTTTGATAATTTTGAAGATCCCGCAAACTCTTGCCCATATGAGTCACGAGAAGGTGGATATATTTATATTTATGGTGGTCCATATGAAGCTGACGAAGAATTGAAAGCGAAGTTTGAAGGCTTTGTAAAAGATAATTATATAGATGAGCTCATTGATGATCTGCAAGATATTTGCTATGAATGGTCAGGTAATTCTAGCAATGCCATAGATTGGTATGATGAAGATTTGTATGACGTTGTTACTTCTTCCGCTGAACCTCATTTTAGTTTTTTAGCGAGCATTAATAATATTAGATCTCTTTCTCTATTAGAGATCGATGCTGGATACAAGCCTTATCTGCTGGGGATTTTGTATACTAACGTAATTACGGCTTTAGAAACGTTATTTGTAGAATCATTTACAAACTCAATCGAAAAACATAACTCTTTCTTTATAAACTACATTCAAATGGGAGGCGCAAGCTTTAAGCCCACAAAGGGTTTAACTGCAGCTCTTTTTTCATCAAACTCGTTTACAGATGTAAGGTGCGATCTACTTAAAGAAGTTAAAGCACATTTAATTGATTCAAGCTGGCATAGCATTGAGCAAGTGGTCAAGCGATTTAAATCAACATTTGGTATCGAGGTACATTCTGATTGGCCAATAAAGGAGATTGAACATGCAACCATCAAAAGAAATCATTTAATCCATCGAGGCGGAAAAGATAAAGATGGTAATCCAGTCATAATAACTCAAGATGACTTAAACAAGATACTAGACACCTCATTATTATTTGGCAACAACTTAAACTCTGCATTAACTGAGGCTATAAAAGAAAAAGTAGGCAACATCGAAGAAGAATTTTAAAGTAAGTTTGCGTGTGCCTACTCCCGTGGTTTTATCATCGTTCTCTGACATTAGACTTTTTACCCAAACGTATTCATAGACATTAGTTGAACCATCTATTCATTTTTTAAATCTTATTTGATCGGTTCTTTAGCCATTTCCGCTTTTGCCATCAGACCTTAGCCGTCAGGCCCGGAACGCATCGCGGTCCGGCGGAGCTTACCGGCTTTGCCGGTTAGCGCAGTAGGGCTGACGACCCGGCAACGCCGGGGAGCCGGAGGTGGCCATCATGATGTTGATGACGTTGACCTTCATGGAAAGGAAACCGGAGAAGCAGCAGCTGCACGGCAGCAGAACAGACAGCAGCAGGAAGCAGCGAGAGAAGACGGTGAGACAGCCTCCCGGAGAGAGAAAGCGCAGGTGAAGGGAGAGTAACCGCCGTGGCGGCGCAGCCGCGGCAGCGGTTATTATCCGACGTTGACGTTCGCGGCCTCAGCTGACGGCACTATTCCGGCCCCGCTCGCGCGAAGCCGGTAAAGCAGTCAATCAGACATCAATGCGGACAATCATAGCTGAAACGTCCGTATATGCGAACGCCCCGTGTGGCAGCACTTCCTGATGCGTCGCAATATCCTTAAATTCCCGCTGCTGACGCGGACCGTTTGCGCAGACCGCCACCAGGTTACCGCCCGGCGCCAGCATTTTTAGCGCGTGCCGTATGTGCCTCAAATCGTCGCCGTGGCGAAAAGGCGGATTCATGATAATCCGGTCATAAACCGCCTGCGGGGCGCAGCTCAGAAAGTCCGCGCAGGTAACGGCCACTTCAGGAAAAGTGGCGCTGAGATGTTCGGCCAGCGCCGCGTTCATTTCCACGCACTGGCATATTACCCCCGGCACGGCCGCAAGCACCGCACGGACAATAGCGCCGGTCCCGGCACTCGGCTCCAGCACCCGGCTACCCGGCTGGACATCGGCCAGGGTGACAAGCTTCCGGCACACCGGATCGGACGAAACAAACAGCTGTGTATCTGCATGAACCTGTGCAACAGGCTGCAGGCCGCTGAGCTTCTGCTGCATCTGCGCAATTCGCGCGCTGAGTTCGATACGTATTTATCGTTCTCCCGTGCCGGTGTTACCGGCACACTTTGTATAGTCATCTGTATATACATAACCTCCCCGGCGCCGCCGGGGAGCACAGGCTTTTAGCGCGGTATTTCAACCGTCTTCATGTCAGTGATGTAAACCGGCGTCAGGGCGTAACCTGTCGACATAACGCGGCGTAACCGATAAGCCTTGTGATCGTCACAGGCCGCTATGCCCTTCACCTGTTTAAAATCAGCGTGCTTTTTACTCCACTGCTCTTTTGTCATGTGCTCAAAGCCTTCCCCCGGATAATTCACAATCGGCGGGCGCTTCGCAGCCGCCTTCGCCGTTTTTGCTGCCTCTGCGCTGGGCGCTTTGTATTCTGTAATGCGATCGGGCGTGATGGTGATGACGGCACCGTTTCCCCGTGACATGAATGAATACTCAGGCGTAACCAGCGAGCTGATTTGTCCGCCGCTGTGGTTTACGCGAATGATGGTCAGCCACTCCCCGCGGCTTTTGACCTGTCCGCCCGGCACCATTTCCACATCTGAGGCCAGCACGCCGCCCTGCTCGTCCAGCATGGCGCGCTCATAGGCAATGCGGTTGCGGTAGTGCGCTGTCCAGCGGATTAACCGCGCGATGGTGCGCTCATGGCAGGGTATGCAGATGTCCCGGGCCTGTTCGGCGGTAATAATGTCATCTTCAAGGGCTGACCAGATGCTGCGGCTACCTTCATACTGGCTTTTCTCCGGCGCGCGCGGGTATTTCTCCAGGGTAAAGCAACAGTGAAGGTGATCGATACCTGCAATAACAAGGGCCATTGCCCGGTTAAGGTTTTCAGACGACCAGAGTTTGATAAATTTCTGCACATCCTGAAGCCGGCGCTCTGTCTTGCGCAAATCGGCCTCAATCTTCTTAATCCGGCGCCAGCGCACGTCCGGGCGCTCTTTGTAAGCAGCATGACGCAGCGAGGCCTCTGCGCGGCGCTCCCAGTATTCAGACGTTTCAAACAGGTTGATTGCGCGGCGCATGCCGTTTTCAATTTTCTGCGCGTGCTTACGGGCACGGCGCTCGCTGTGATGTCCGACCAGAATCGGCTGCCCGAAGGGAATGGCCGAAGCCAGGCTGTCCACGGCTGCCAGCACCTGTCCGGACTCGACGACGCGTTTTTCGCTGTACTCTTCAAAGCGCTCCGCGCGCTCCTCCTGGCGGTCAAACAGTGACTGATCTTCATCCTCAATTTCGCCGGCCAGTTCGATCAGCAGGTCTTCACGATCGGGCGTCCACATCGGCGCAACAAAGAGCCCCTGACGTGGCGCATGCTTAAAGCCCGCATCCTTAACACGCTTATACATTTCTTCATCAAGACGGTGCAGTGGGTACAGGCGCAATTTGTTGTCATCCGGCGAATACGTTGCACGGTAGTCCTGGCCGTTAAAAAAAGATGATTCTTTAGATTCTGAAGCCGTGGTGTTGACGTTCTGCTGTGACATGTTGTTTCTCCCGTTCAGGTTTAAGTGATGTTTCTCTGAGTTCCTCGCCGTGAGGGCAGAACGGGCGACCGGGCATCAGGCTGAACGCAGGGGGAAACGGCAAAGCCGCAGCCCGGAGGGACCGGGTGCAGCCGTTTAGCATGCGACCCTTGCGTGAAGGCGCCCGGGTGCCAGGTTTCTGCACGGCGAAGGGATTCAGGGAACAAAACAGAGTGCGGGTGATGAACAGGGCACAGCCCCGGACGGCGGCTTTTTGCCGGTCCGGTCCTCAGCGGCCACGGCCATTCGTGGCCAGTGAATGCGCGGGCGCACGCCCGCTGCAGGGGTTGACCCGGCCGTTGCCATCAGACCCCAGCCGTCAGGCCCGAACCCCGGATGGGTTCGGCGAAGCCTACCGGCTCTGCCGGTTAGCGCAGTAGGGCTGACGACCCGGCAGCTCCGGGGAGCCGGAGGGGGGCTTCAGGCTGTTCATGTCGTTGACCTTCAGTGAAATGAATCCGGAGAGTCCGAGTAAGCGCGAAAAGAAGCCCACAGGACTGGATCCTGCGCAGGCGAAGGGAGAGAGACGGTGCGTCAACACCGCTTTTATCCGTCCCGCAGGGCTGACCATCGTTAATACGCGACTAAGTCCAGTGGCAGGCCGGACCTGCTGCACCTGATTTGCATTCGAGCCTGTATATTTTAACGCCATCTATATTTGACACTTTACTATAAAGTGACTAAGATAAGTGTCAAAGAGAGGTAACTATGACTAGCACGATTCAGAAAGAGGGCCGCCAGCGCTTGTCCGCAGAGCAAATGGCCGTGTTTGATCGCTTATCAAATTTGTCAGTGGAGTTAGTGGCAAAATTAGCTGAAAAAAAACAGCTAACCCACGCTCGTAATATGACTGATAATGAGCTGGCTAAGCTTTTTTTTGAAACTCAACTTGATCGAGCCACTGAGATGTCGCCGCGTGAACAACGCAAAATCCATCATCTAAACGAAAGCGCGATTAAATTTGCAGAACGTTTGAAAAGATTGGGCGGTACATGCCGAGCAAGTGAAGCAGCTGACATCCTCGACGTAAAAAGGCAGACAATTCACAATCGGCTAAAAGCAAATAAATTGCTGGCAGTAAAAGCTGGCGGTGAGAGCAAATTTCCACTATTCCAGTTCGATGGAAACCGTACGGTGAATGGCCTAGAAGAGGTTCTTTCTTTACTGGGAGATTTTAGCTCTATCACAAAAATCTCGTTCCTGACTGCGATGTATTTTTTTGATGATGAAGAAAAGCTAAATGTCATCGAGGCTCTGAAAAAATACGGCACAACTGGTAAACATATGGCAGAGATCCGTAAACAAGCCGCCCTGTTTGGCCATCAGATATCTCATTAAAAAAGGCCCCTGAGGGCCTCTTATCTTACGAGTCGTCAGCACTCACTTCAAACCGTAGCGTTTCCACCACGATTTCAAATCCATCAATGTCGTCCTCTGACCAGTTTTGAGGAAAATTTTCTGGGTTAGTATCAACATATAAATGAACCGGACTATGCGTAACATCAGCAAGGGGGCCTGTCTCCCCCTCACGAGACCAATATGCAGTACACATGCCAACACCGTAATGCCTAGAACTATACGAAACACCGTCATACATTAAGCCTGGTGTGTTCGAAGCCCAATTGGTGATGGCTTGCGTGATGCTGGAATCATCGCCCATCGTTTGATCTGCAGTGATATGTAACATTCCCTGCAACTTAGTCATATTGATGGTCGTCGTGTCACGTGTCGTCTTTAGCGTGTACATCTGAGCTTTATGCAAATCACTCAAACCGAGAGTAAATTCGTCTTTCCCACGTTGGTAAACTCTTCCCAACGATTCAGCTATTGCTGCAGCGGCGTAGTCAGCTGTATAGCAGACACCTGTGCGGCCCGTGGGATCGTTATAACGTCCCAACGGCTCTGGGGCCATCGGTGCACCATAATGGACACCTGATGGGTACTCATCCCACTGCCAACGTACTTGTGTAGTACCTGCTACACGAGTATCACAAGGGATACGTCCCTGCATTTCTAACTGGTCTAACTGCTCATGGATAGAATCTCCATTCGTTCTCTTCTCTGAAGCCACGGGATACCTCTGTTTCTTTCAAATATTATTTGAGCCATACATTCACCATTGCTGGGATATAGGGAATTGATTGGCCTACGTGCTTGCCCATAAGCCACTTACCTTTTTAGGGCATGCGCATCTTAGGTTTTGTGGAAGGTAGTTTCAACGATATGATTTATAAGACTTCTGATTAAGAGGACTGAAAGAGAAAGGGAACGGAGAAGAAAATAGCCAAATTATGAAAAATCGGGAATCTTTTGTTAATACGAACCACCGGTCCATGTTAATTTTGGCTCTATTGAGCCTGACTTAGATTTAGTGTTGAGATCACTATTTTTAAATGAATACGAATCATTTTCAGTTGCCTTTTAACTCTTAGTTGCCATCAGACCCCAGCCGCCAGGCCCGAAGCCCGGAAGAAATCGGCGGAGCTTACTGGCCCCGCCGGTTAGCGCAGTAGGGCTGACGACCCGGCCACGCCGGGGAGCCGGAGGGGGCCATCAGGATGTTGATTCTGATATCTGCTGAGTGAGAAGTGGTGTTCAAGGATACTGGTGGGATATTGTGGGCAACATGAGACGACACGACTGGTAAATCAATATTCCCGCTCTACGCTCAATACATCCGGAGGCCAAATGAGTTTTTCAACCTTACACGATTTGTTACCACGACATTTTCATGCCACAAACGCCGTGAGACTTACCAGAGAACGTAAAAAAGCCATCCATGAAAATAGTTTGGCAAAGGCAGCTGTACCGCATGTGAAGCGAATGATAGAAGAGATTGAGCAGGCCGCTGCACATGGTAGCGGACGCTGTGATTACATTCTGGAAATAGCAAGTGACACCGATACAGAAATGCTTGGGTTTGCCTGCGATTATCTGAGAATGGAGGGGTATACAGTTGAAACCAGCGAAGACAGCAGCAGTTCTGGTAAGAACAAAAAAGGGGTTCTAATTCGGTGGATAGACTGAGATTTAGAGGCGTTTTCATTTGGAATTTATGCGTAACTGTAAGGCCAGCCTGCATCACAATGCCAGTCGCTACATATCGCACATAAATTTTTTTCCGCTACGTGCCGATAGTTACCTATAAACGGAAATGCCAAAAATGAACACTATAAAAGGCGTTATTGTTAATGATTTCTATCTTGAAGCGATAGCAGTCAGTCTGCATGAAGAGGATGGGTTAACTCTGCTGTGCTGCTGACTACACAGAACAGACCATTATAAAAAGGAGTACCGATGTATCAGAAGACCATTGATTCACTTAAAAAAACGCAGACCACTGCAAAACACATTACGGAACTAGGCAAGATTTTGATGGAAACGGAGGATCCGGAGCTGAAACGGCAGGTCAACGTTGTATATTGCTTTATGCAGCGGGCACACGCAAACGCTAAGGCAGGAAAATCGACGCCAGGGCACTATTATGACGACCCGAACAAAGCTATCAGAGATCTCATCGCCTACTGCCAAAGCCATATTCAGGCCGGTAAACCAGAATGGCAGGTAATGGCTGAAAGACACAGCTGGACGCCGCCCGCCAGTTCATGATCGCGTATCAGTACCGGCGGCTGATTTCTGCTGGCATGTCCGGCGCGACAGCTGCGCCCGGACAGACAAAACTGCTGGCGTTTACCGCGCTCAATGCGCATGGCCGGTCGCCGGTTCGCCAGCATTTACTGCCCTGACGTTTCCCGCTATTTATTTCGCCTTTCCCCGCCTCCCCTCCTGCGCCTGAATAATTAACCAATATCAGCACGCCAACCACTGGCCCCGGTGAATAAGGCCTCCAGATGGTGCTCTTAAGCATATCTTTGGAAAAATGGTATTTTCATCATTTTAAACCCAAGCCTCTCAGAAGGACTCCTGTGCAATAATTTGCGTTATGAGGGGTTGCCGTCCGGATTTTATCAGGTATGGTTAAAGCCAGCCGGAGCATCGGCGAAACCGGAAAGCATTATGCTTCCATCCCCATAACGATATTCTCAGGATGATGCGAACATGAGCAATTCAGACAAGATTATGAAAGACGGTAAGATGCTGCACGGCAACGCCGCAACCCTCCACATGGCAAGCCTCAACGGCGGCATGGATCAGCACCTCCAGAAGATGCTTGATGCTGCCGCCATCGGCGGGGGTCGTGCCGCTGTGAAAGCCTTCCAGGATTCTCAGAAGCGCCCGAATCTCAAAGTCGTTAAGGGCGGCAAGAAGTAACGTTGCGCAGACTCTTTATCACCCCGCTCCGACAAATCCGGGTAGCGCCGTTCTGTTATCCGGATTCCCCCACTGATAAATTTCCTCCCCTGCCTGGGCGTTATGGTAATTCTGTCCAGTGGGTTTACTTGAAAATCAAAACTGCGCTATCACCACTCTGGTCTTTCCTTCTTTATCACCCCGCTCAAGATCGCTTATGACCCCTTTCGGGTTTTTCACCCTGCCTTCAGGGTCATACACAAAACAGATCAGCGTGTCGCAGTCAGGATGTTCACGGTAGCGAGCCATATCTATAATCAGCTCCTCTCCGATTTTACGTGCGCCCAGAGATTTTCGGGTTTTTTTCACCTCTATGACTATTCTCTCCTTCTTCAGAAGAAAGTCCTGCCTGGATGATGAACCGGCAAAGCTGGGTGAAGCCTCTTCTTCTCTGATATCATCAAAATGCAGAACCAGGAGGGCATGAACCAGATCCTGTACGTCGTACTCATCATTAATTTCAAACGTTGTCCTGTCGTCGTGCCGTTCTTTTAACTGACGACAGAATGCAGGGAATCGCTCAAGAATCCCGGTAACCCATTCCAGTGCTGGATTTTTCGTTATATTAATATTGGCAGCAGGGGAATTTTCTAAATCATTTCTTGCTGCATCAAAGAGAGGTTTATAATGTCTCACTAATTTTTCATAATTAGTCGACCACTTCATCTTTGCTGTATTATTAAAATCTATATAATAATCAGATTCCTTTCCATAACTGTCCTCAAGTAACTTTTTAGCTCTTGCAATCCAGTTATTATTTTTGGCTGTATCGACAAATTCATTAACTCCACCTATGAAATCATTTTTGCTGCTAAATTTTGTTAAAATGACTGCGCGGTAGTCTTCATCCAGTGCTTCAAATCTCTCAGCTAAACTCTTTATTGTCATGTTGCCATCCGGGCTGTGGTATCTGCCAGTAACGCAGGGTGTTAAAGAAATCATACCATAATCAACTCTCGCCCCTTTGCACTGGACGTTACAGTCATTCTTTCAAGTTCCCCCCCTGACCAGGCCCGCAGCGGCCTTAACCCCTACATATAGTGCCTTCTCCAGCTGATGGTGCCACTGGATATAGTGTCTGCCTGCGTCCTGACGGGCCCGATCCGATTTATTTACTTCATAGAAAAGTGTGAGGCATCAAGACTTCTGTCTGCGACCATTGGACAGCATTATATCAGTGCCTTATTAATTTTTAATTCACCAACTCGTTTAGATAAAACTAGTTTTGCGAAGCTAAGCTGAACACGTACAGCGCGCACGCCCTGTCTGACACTCGCTCTGGTGGGTTTATTGTGGATTTGCAAAAAAAAGACGATGCAGTGAAGCATCGTCTAAACGCATTTACCATCAAACACTATTTCTGGTATTGGATACTTGTCTGATCTGCGCGCCAATTTAAATTATTAAAAGGTCTGACCGGTTACCTGCTGCATCGATGGCGCCATACCCACGTCATATCCAGCAGGTCGTTCACCCGTACACCACGACGACGCCAGCGCGAGTACCATTGCCTGTATGTGCGAACAGTCTGGCTGGCCAACGCCGTTTCAGCCTCGCAGATAAGTCCTTCCTGCGCTTCAGCCTGGTGCATCATCGCCAGTGAGGTTCGTTCTGACGCCACAGAAGCGGGCCGCCCTATACTGCAAGGCATGCTCAGTAACGTGAGCACCGGAGGGCATGCCTTATCCTTTTTTTCTGCCGTCCCCGCCAGCGCTGATGCCTGCGCAGGGCGTGAAGCAACATCGTGTAGTCTGCACACTCTGTGCAGCTGCCGATAAAGGCGTGGCGCCACTGCAGGTATCATTATGACAGTATTCATACGCTCCCTCCCTTTCTTCCCAGCACCGCTACGATTCCCGCTGGCGTAATGCCCGCTGACACCATGTCTTCAACGCGTGTCAGCAGCCGGCCGATGGTTTCCGGCTCAAACTGTTCGGTGTTCAGAACGTACAGCCCGGTATGATCGGGATTTATCCAGAGAAGCACGTGCCAGAACGGTGACTCGCTGCCCGGGCTCAGGATGTCGAGCGTGACGAGTGGATTTTTGCGGTGCGTCAGGCGAAGATGAACCGGGAAGACCCCGCCCCACTCTCCCCTGCACTCGCAGTCGGTAAGCCAGGCTTTGCTGATCTGCAGGGCATTCAGCACGGTCCCGCACAGCCGACGGCGAAACTCCTCGCCGCGCGTGCTGTAGGCTTCAAAGTCGCCCGGCGTGAACGCCCTAAGTCGTTGCAGTGTCACGCTCTCATCACGGGTCAGTTCGCTGCCGCAGCAGCTGCGGTAGCTGCCGCGCCGGCGGCCGTAATACGCGGAGGTCTTGCCGTTCCGGATTTTTTGTCTAGACTGATTCGCTGACATATTGGGTTCCTTATTATCTGAGTGTCATGCCCTGCGAGGAGTTACCGCTCCGCCAGGGCAACCATCCCGGCCGTCCGGCCGCCTTTCTGCTTCGTTTGCCTGCTGTTTTCATCACAGTCGCAGCCTCGCGAGAGCGAAGCCGCGTCATTCAGAACGGAATGTCGTCGTCAAAATCTTCCGGCGGGTAGTTGCCCTGCGGCGGTGCCTGTGGGTCAGGCTGTGGCTGAGCAGCACCGCGTCCGCCCTTACCGCCTTTGCCGCCGTTACCTGCAACTGGCTGTGACGGCTGAGTGTTTTGCTGGCCGCTGAACTGTTGTCCGGTCTGTCCTGCAGCGCTGCCGCCGCGCGCGCCCAGCATCTGCATGGTGCCGCCAACGTTCACGACGACTTCGGTGGTGTACCTGTCCTGTCCGTCTGCCCCCTGCCATTTACGCGTGCGCAGCTGGCCCTCGATGTAGACCTGTGAGCCCTTGCGGAGATACTCCCCCGCCACTCCCGCGAGCTTTCCGAACAGCACCACGCGGTGCCACTCCGTGACCTCTTTGTTCTCGCCGGTCTGCTTATCACGCCAGGCTTCTGACGTGGCCAGCGTGATGTTTGCGACCGCGCCGCCGTTCGGCATGTAGCGCACCTCCGGGTCCTGTCCCAGATTGCCGACCAGGATGACTTTGTTGACGCCCCGTGAAGCCATGTTCGTTCTCCTCATGCAGTTGGTTTTAACCCACATCACCCGTTGAGTTTCGGGAGCCGCGGTGTTGACGTTTTGTGGAAATCGGCTGGTTTTTCCCTCCGGTATTCACTTCACCCGTTTGAGATCCTTCGCCGCGAGGGCGTAAACCAGCGCGGGTGACGGCAGGCGTCCGGGGCGACGGGGAAATTTATTTCTGGTCTAACGCAGTGGCCGGAAATAAATTTTCACGGCGTTCACTTCACCCTGGACGACCACGGAACCTGTGCTTGTCTCAGCCCCGGCGAAAGGACTTAAACCGGTGAAGCCCGGCGGAAAAGTACAGCACGATGCACCGGCAACGGCGGCTGAGCGGCAGCGAAACGGCGTTGCGCCTCAGAGCGGCGGCGGGCTTATGCCGTCGCGGTTCGCGCAAGCCCGCGGGCTGGCTGCATGTCAGGCTGTGGCCCTGCCGTTGTTTTTAAGCTGTGGGGTGGCCAGATTTGGCCGTCAGGAGTCTGTCCTCAGCGCGTGAGGGCGATACCGGAGGAAGAAATGAAATAAATACGGAGGATGTGCAGATTTCAAAACATAGTCCTTATGTGAAAGCTCCCTAAAAACGGGCATAATCCTACACCTGCGGTTTCGTTTGAAAAACCCTCAGCAGCCTTTTCAGAGGAGCGCCAGCCCGGTTTGCCTTAAGTCATCAGACTCCAGCCGTCAGGCCCGGAACGCTTCGCGGTCCGGCGGAGCTTACCGGCTCTGCCGGTTAGCGCAGTGAGGCTTGACGACCCGGCAACGCCGCGGAGCCGAAGGGGACCCTTATCCACATCTTTCCTGCACAGGCGGCGCATAAAGCTGTGGATAATCAGCTGCAGGCCCTGCCAGCCTAAGCCTGCACCCGAGTGATTAATTTTTAAGCAGGCTTTTTGCTATAAACTTATATAAATCAATGGCTGTCTTTTAATCCTGCGCTCATACGTTTTTCACTGTCTTGCACTGCCCGGCAAGCCAGTTAACACCACTGTGAATACATACAGCACTTTAACAGGGATTTTGCTATGTTCAACGCCTTTGAGTTGATGCACCCGGCGTATAATCCGCCGCCCAGCTTCAGGCCTCTTTTCCTGGAACGCGTGCCCTGCGGGTTTCCCTCACCCTGTCAGGACTACGCGGAACAGGAGCTCGATCTTAATGAATATCTGATAGCCCACCGGGCCAGCACCTTTTTTCTGCGTGCGCAGGGCAACAGCATGCAGGACGTCGGCCTCTATGACGGCGACCTGCTTATCGTGGATCGCTCCCTCACGCCGGAGCACAACGACGTGGTTATCGCCGAGCTTTACGGCGAGTTCACGGTAAAACACCTTTTGCTTACGCCGAAGGGACCCGTCCTGCAGCCTATGAACCCTGCCTACCCCGTTCTCATCCCTGACCCGGACACGCTTGAGATCTTCGACGTGGTGGTACAGCCCTCGCAAAAGGAACTGACATGTTTGGCTTAATTGACGTGAACAGCTTTTATGCGAGCGCGGAGAAGGTGTTCCGGCCTGACCTTAAAAATGCGCCGGTGGCCATCCTGTCGAATAACGACGGCTGCGTCATCGCGCGCAGCAGGGAAGCCAAAAAGTACGTTAAAATGGGCGACCCGTGGTTTAAGATAAAAAACCAGCGCTTCCCTGAAAAATACACATATTTTCAAGAAATTACGCCTTGTAGTAAGTTAAGTGGAATGCAACATCTTCGGTATAAACTTTAATCAGTTGTTATGAACTGAAAGGGGAAGCCCGTGAACACCACCCTGCATTCCACATCTGCACTTCTGCTGACTGAGCAATGGCTTAAAATTCTTTCGAATCTAGGAAGAGCCAGCGCAACTATCAAAGCCTATCGAAGTGCCCTGACGCATTTTTTGGCCTTTTGTGAAATACATGCTATTGCTCCGGAAAGGGCTTCCTTTGAGGACATGGCAGCATATATCCGCCCTCAGCTCCCTGATATGCCGTCATCCGTTGCCAGCGCCACACTCCAGCTGCGCATTTCAGCTCTTCGCCTCTGGTATGACTTTCTGATTTACCAGGATTTATGCAGTCTCAATCCGTTACCCCGTTCGGGGTTGCCTGGTGCCCATTATACCGGGCGTGGCCTGATTCCTCGTATCACCCGCCTCCCCGTTATTCCCGATGACGGGCAGTGGCTTATGTTCCTGAAACACGTTTCTGCTGCGTCTCTGCGTGACCGGCTGATGCTTGCTCTGGCTTATTATGGCGCGCTCCGGCGCACGGAAGTGACGGCTCTGAGGCTTGAGGACGTTGATCTGGCTCACCGCCTGATCCGCATCCGCGCAGAGACGACGAAAAACAGACGGGAAAGAATGGTCTGCTACAGCGCTGACGTTGCGCCGGTACTGGCAAACCATTTTCGACAGCTACGGCTGGCCGGCTGGTCAGGCGGTGCTCTGTTCCGTTCCGCTTCTGACCGTAATTACGGCGATCCGCTCTCGTTCTGGAGCTGGAGTAAAACCGTGCGAAAATGGGCGACAGAGTGTGAATTGCCAGACGTCACCACGCATACTTTCCGTCATCTCCGGCTGACGCACCTGGCACGGGCCGGATGGAAACTGCATGAACTGGCTACGTATGCGGGGCACAGGGACCCACGTACCACACAAATTTATATTCATCTGTCGGGAACGGATATGGCTGCCCGAATGGCTGCTGCCGTAGCTGAAACCGACCGGAAGATCGCAGGACTTATCTTTCAGGCGGGGGCAGTATGATGAAAGCTGAAACAGAAATTCATAACATTTATGTCCCTTTCAGTCGTTCAGATTATCAGCTGAATAATGTGTTAAGCACTGAAGAGCGCGAGGCGTTAAGCACCGGGCACAAACGTACCTCAGCTCTGAGCCAGCAAGGTCCGCTGTCATCTTTACTGCGGCCTCTCCAGGATATTGCCGATCGCAGCGGCACCAGTGACAGACTCGTCAGGATTATCCTTCCTGCCGTTCTGGCGGAGATACACCGGACAGGGCAACCCTGCTGGCTGTGGGAATCGGAAAAGTGGCTGACGCTGTGTCAGCAGCACCGTTCAGGCAGGCCCCTCATTGCGGCTTTTGCCTTCCATCTTGGCCCGTTTCCCTCACCATTCGGCCTACCGCATCATGGTGCCCCGTCGCTGTACGCCTGTGCCATCTATGGCCGGGAATTTTACACACAGGAACTTAACCGGCTGACCGAAGCTCTGGTTTCACTGGGATACAAACGCAAGAACCAGAAAAATCAGTTGTCAGCCCTGTTGGGCATACTGATGATGATGAACAGTAATCCTCAGCTCGAAAGCTTCACGACTGATCTCTTGTGGCGCGCGCAGAAGTACCACGATCGCGGGATCGCAAGAACGGTGGGCAGAGTTTCGCATGCGCTTGCCGCAATGGGCATCATCAAAAGCCCCGTGCGTATGCGCAATTACCAGGAGTGGCGCGAAAAACCGACAGATGACATCGCACAGGCCTGGGTAGCATGCTGTCGGCGGTGGAGGGAAACCTCAGTGCTTCGTCCCCGCTCCAGAGAGAGCCAGTACAGTTTTATCCTTCGCTGCGGCCTGTGGCTCGCCCGGGAGCATCCGGAAATATGCGAGCCGTCCGACTGGACAATGGAGATCTGCGCAAGCTTCATTGCAGCAGTCGGAAGAATGAAGGTCGATGAACTTTCTCTGGGCACGGCACAGGGGGTGCGCCGGTCTTCCCGTTCCGCAGAACCCATGTTGCCAAACTCCCGCGCCTGTTTTGTGTATGCCGTTCGCCGCTTTATGATTGACTACGAGAACTGGGGATGGGGACGGCTTAAATTCAGTCCGTCCCGCCACCTCTCCACGCCTGATACGCCGCTGTTTCGTCAGGGCGTCAATCCCCGGGTTATTGATGATCCGGTCTGGTTGAAACTGATATGGGCAAGTCTGAACCTGCGTCAGGAAGATTTGCTGAGTGAAATCCATTATCCCCTGTCTATGCTACAGGCTATGGCGGTCATCTGGACGCATGCAGGGCTGCGTCAGAATGAGCTGATGCGCCTGACCGCTGGCTGTATCATTCCACCGGAAGATATTAACCGGGACGACGGCAGTACCATTCCGGCCGGGACGCTTTGCTACCTGAACGTGCCGGCTGGCAAGACCTCTAAAGCCTTTGTTAAACCGGTTTCTGCCGCAGTGAAAAAATATGTCGATATCTGGCTGGCAGAACGACCAGAAGAGCAGGCAGCTCTGACGGATGAGCGCACCGGCGAAAAGGTCCGTTTTCTGTTTCAGTACCGGGGCAAACCGGTGGGAAGAGACATAATAAACCGCACCGTTATTCCGGTTCTCTGTACCAGAGCGGGAGTGCCGGAGGATGACAGCCGGGGTCCCATTACCAGTCACCGGGGGCGCGCATCGGCCATGACTGCCCTGGCCAGCGTTCCTCAGGGTATGTCGTTATACGAACTGATGCAGTGGGCTGGTCACTCTTCGCCGCAGTCCACCATGCATTATATTCGTATACGCCCGACACAGCTGGCGGCCTCTTTTGTGAAAGCTGACCGGGTTGCACATATGATAAGCGTGCTGATTGACCATGACCCGGAAGCAGCCAGCCTCACGGGACCTGCGACATATTATGATCTGGGCGACTCTTTCTGTACTAATCCCTTCTGGAGCAGCTGCCCGCACCGTATGGCATGCATCGGATGTGATTTTAATCTGCCAAAGAGAAGTGCAAGAGGACTGTTACTGGAAAGTAAGGCATCGGTAAAACATTATCTTGAAGAAGTGCCACTGACGCCCGATGAGAAAGAAGTAATAGAAGGTGATGTGGAAAAACTGAACGCCGCTCTTATGAAAACAGATATCCCACGTATTCTGTAGCAGGCCCTGACCGGAATTCACTTTATGTGTGTGAAGGACGGCGTAGTAAGGAGCTGCTACGCCATAACGAAGTAATATAAACAGAGCTTATTTACTGAGCCATACTTCCATCTGCCGTATTTCTTCTTTCTGGGCGCTGATAATGCTTTCAGCCATCTTCCGCATTGCCGGTGATTTACCATAACGGAGTTCCGTTTCGGCCATGGCAATGGCTCCTTTGTGATGTTCAATCATGCCCCTGGCAAATGCCCTGTCTGCATCCGGCTCCTGTACGGCCTTCATCATTCCTTCGTGCATATTATTCATGCCGTCCATATAGGCCTCAGAAGACGGTGACATTCCGGCATGGTCACCCACGCATGGCGACATCGTCATTGCCGAGGTTGGCGGTGAGTTCACAGTTAAGCGCCTGCAGCTGATCCCGAGGGTGGCACTGCTGCCCATGAATCCTGCTTACGCCGCCATCTATCCGGAAGAGCTGCAGCTGCTCGGCGTTGTCACCTGGTTCTTTAACAGTACCCGTGCCCGTCGGAGATAATTATGCCCATGTTCGGACTGGCTGACGTCAACTCTTTCTATGCCAGCTGTGAGACGCTTTTCCGCCCGGACCTGCGTGGCAGGCCGGTAGTCGTGCTCAGTAACAACGATGGCTGCGTTATTGCGCGCTCTGCTGGCGCAAAAGCTCTGGGTATAAAAATGGGTGCACCTTGGTTCCAGATAAAAACGCAGGACTATCCGGAAAAGATACACGTGTTCAGCTCAAACTATGCGCTGTAGTAAGTTACGTGGAATGCAACATTGATTGAGTAAACTTTGAACAGCAAAGCTGTTGTCAGAGGAGAATGCAATGCTGATTCCACCGAGTGAACACGTTCTGTTGCTGGCAGAGCGCTGGCTGC
>Ga0207696_1000653_pt1 | contig 24812 bp, 14 predicted proteins | sample KBSS54metaG_FD_184403 | JGI IMG/M metagenome (GOLD analysis project Ga0207696, IMG submission 184403) | Switchgrass rhizosphere microbial communities from Kellogg Biological Station, Michigan, USA - KBS S5-4 metaG (SPAdes) (version 2) | ecosystem: Host-associated > Plants > Roots > Rhizosphere >...
GGAACGAATCGCGAACGACCCCGAATGTTGGGTGAAAAACGGTGTTTACCGCTTTAGCGGCGATTGATTTGCCGGGCGCCTGGATTATCAAGGGGTTGGCGTTAACCCCTTGATACGTTCACCGTTTTCGGGGATTAAAGAGATAACTGAACGCACGGGTGAACGGAAAATCAGCGAGGCTTACAGATCTCGCCCCGACAAGATTGCCAGGGCGAGTTGTGTATAAGAGACTGGACTCGGGAGAGAGCTAGAGTGAGGGCGTATTACTCCTTCACCTTTTCTTACGCCGCTTATCCAAATCCTTCAGCAACTTATTCACTTCTTCGTCTGCGAACATCGCCTCAAGCGAGGTCGATAACTTGCGCCGCCAGTTTTTGTACTGATAACTGGTGCCCGGAATATTCACCGGTTCGGCCACGCCAATCCAGTCTTCCGGTTGTAGCCCCAACAACGCGCTGTTGCTGTCGGCAATATAACGCTGCATCCCGCGATTAAGCGTTGCCGTCATCGCCATCAACGAGGCTTTATGCCCTGCGCGTTTAGGTAGACAACCGTACTTATGCAGGCCCTCCAGCAAACCTTGTTTGGCACGTTCGCGATCCTGATACAGCTCAGTCAACATCTCTTCATCAGGATACAGGCCAAGCGTTTTACCCAGCGTCAAATCACCGCTTTCCCAGTAACCGCGCAGTGTCGGTAAATCGTGAGTCGTAGCAACCGCCATTGACTGCTTCGGCCACGCTTTTGGCGCGCGGAACTGCTTTTCGTTGTCATGCTCGAAATAGAGCACTTTGTACGAATAAACTCCGCTGTCGCGCAGCTTGCCGACGATCTCCACCGGCACGGTTCCCAGATCTTCACCGATCACCATGCAGTTATGACGCTTACTTTCCAGCGCGAGGATCGACAGCAAATCGTCCACCGGATAATGCACGTAAGCGCCTTTATCGGCGGTTTCACCATACGGGATCCACCACAAACGCAGCATCGACATAACATGGTCGATACGCAGTGCACCGCAGCTAGTCATGTTCGAACGCAGCAGTTCGATAAACGGCTGATAGGCACGCGCCGCAATCACATGCGGGTCCATCGGTGGTAAACCCCAGTTCTGGCCGAGCGGGCCAAGAATATCTGGTGGCGCACCCACCGAGGCTTTCAGGCAATAGAGTTCACGGTCACACCAGGTTTCCGAGCCGCCTTCTGCCACACCAACCGCCAGGTCACGATACAAACCAATCGGCATCTTGAAGCCCTGGCTGGTTTGCCAGCACGCTTCAAACTGGGTGTAAGCCAGGAATTGCAGCCACAGATAGAAATTCACTTCGTCACTGTGTTCGGTGCAGAAAGCTTTAACTTCTGGGTTATGCGCGTCGCGGAAACCTTCCGGCCAGACCGGCCAGCCCCAACGCATTTCATCTTCTTTGACCTGATATGCATGCAGCGCATCGAATGCTGCCTGGTAATACAGGCTATCGCCGCCTTCCTGCACAAACTTCTGGAATGAAACAACGTGTTCGTCACGCGCACCGCGCCGTGAAAACTGCTTCCACGCCATCCGCAGCGCGGCCATTTTCAGTACGGTGACGGTTGAATAATCTACCCACTGCGCGTCACGGGCTTCACTCAGCATTTGCTGCGTGACCGGCATTTTCCACCAGTCTTGCGCTTCATCACTCAGCAAGAAATCATCCACCGCGTTCACGTCGATATAAATCACGTTCAACCAACGGCGCGATGACGGGCTATACGGGCTGGCACTTTCTGGATTCGCAGGATACAGCGCGTGAATAGGATTCAGGCCGATAAACGCCCCGCCCCGCTTCGCGACATCCACCAGCATGCGCTGCAAATCGCCGAAATCACCAATGCCCCAGTTATGCGCGGAACGTAAGGTGTAGAGTTGCACACACGCGCCCCACAGCTTTTCATCCTGCATCAGTGCGGCAGGTTCATAACAACGCTTTGGCGCAACAATCACCCGGCATTGCCAGTGATGCTCATTCTGGCTGACTGTCAGGTCGTGATAGCCTTCCGGCAGTGCAGCAGGCAGCACCAGCTTTTTGCCAGCCAGAGCATGCCCTTTATGCTGCTTGCCATCTTCGGCGGTCAGTTGCCAGGTGTAATCGCCGTTGCCTTCCAGCAGTGTTGCCAAACGCGAGCCGGAGGTAAACACCAGCACATTTGGCACTGGCGTCACCGCCACCTTTTTCAAGGTGGTGGGACGGCTCATGGCTTCCAGCAAACGCAGCTTGGTATCCGCAGGAATAGCCTGCGGTTTGCCGTGGGCGTTAATGTAGTTTGGGCTAATTCCCGCCTCAAGAGCGGCGTTATCAAGACGTTTGCTGTCCATGCGTTCCCTTAGCGTTTTGCCTGCCAGATACGTTGCTGATAATCACGGATCGAGCGGTCGGAGCTGAACATCCCGCAACGTGCCGTGTTAAGAATGGCGGCGCGTGTCCAGGCATCCTGGTCGAGATACAGTGCATCCGCGAGTTTTTGCGCTTCCGCATACGTCGTGAAATCAGCCATCACTAAATACGGGTCGCCGCCTTGTTTGCCGATGCTGTGCAGCATCTGGTCAAAGGCATGTTTGTCGCCGTCGCTGTAAATGCCCTTCTCCAGCTCTTTGAGCACCGCATCCAATACTTTGTCTTTCTTACGCCATTTCACCGGGTCGTAGCCTTTGGCTTTCAGCGCTTTCACTTCTTCCACGGTATGGCCGAAGATAAAGATGTTTTCCTCACCGACTTTCTCGGCGATTTCGACGTTTGCACCGTCCAGCGTACCGACTGTCAACGCACCATTGAGCGCCAGTTTCATGTTGCCGGTACCAGAAGCTTCTTTACCCGCAGTCGAGATTTGCTCAGAAATATCCGCCGCCGGGATCATCACTTCCGCCGCAGAAACGCAGTAATCCGGCAGGAATACCACCTTCAACCGATCGCCAACGATCGGATCGTTATTGATCGCCTGTGCCACTTTGTTAATGGCAAAGATAATGTTTTTCGCCAGGTAGTAACCCGGTGCTGCTTTCGCGCCGAACAGATACACACGCGGTACGCGGGCGGCTGTTGGGTTCTCGCGGATTTCTTTGTACTGCGCCAGAATATGCAGCAAATTCAGGTGCTGGCGTTTGTATTCGTGCAGGCGTTTGATTTGCACGTCGAACAACGCATCCGGGCTTATCACGATGCCGGTACGCGCTTTCACAAACGCCGCCAGCTTCACTTTGTTCTGGTATTTGATATCGCGGTATTCTTTGCGGAATTTCGCGTCGTCGGCGTATTTTTCCAGCCCTTCCAGCACGTCGAGATTGTTAGCCCACTCTTTCTTGAGCTTTTTATCGAGCAATGCCGCCAGTGCCGGGTTGCACTGTTTAATCCAGCGGCGTGGTGTAATGCCGTTGGTGACGTTATGGAATTTGTTCGGCCACAGTTGGTGATATTCCGGGAACAGATCTTTAACCACCAAATCAGAGTGCAACGCCGCAACACCATTCACTGCAAAGCCACTGACCACGCACATGTTCGCCATGCGAACTTGTTTGTTATGCACCACCGCCAGTTTCGCCCACACCGCTTCATCGCCCGGCCAGGTTTTATCCACCAGTTTCTTAAAGCGGGTGTTGATTTCGTTGATGATCTGCATATGGCGCGGTAGCAGCGCTTTCACCAGTTTCTCGTCCCAACATTCCAGCGCTTCAGGCATCAACGTGTGGTTGGTGTAAGCAAAGGTTTTGCTGGTGATGGCCCATGCGTCGTCCCAGCTCATCTGGTGCTCGTCGATAAGCACACGCAGCAGTTCTGGAATGGCGATAGTCGGGTGGGTATCGTTAAGCTGAATCACTTCATAATCAGCCAGTTCTGCAAGCTTGCGGCCAGCCAAATGGTGGCGGCGTAAAATATCGCCCACCGAACATGCGCACTGGAAATACTGCTGCATCAGGCGCAGTTTCTTGCCGTTCAGGTGGTTGTCGTTCGGGTACAGCACTTTGGTCAGTTTTTCAGCGTCGATACCCTGTTGTTCTGCTTTCAGGAAATCGCCGTCGTTGAATTTAGTTAAATCAAATGGATGGGCGTGTTTCGCCTGCCACAAACGCAGCGGTTGCGCTACGCCATTACGGTAGCCAACCACCGGCAAATCCCAGGCTTCACCGTGGAAGATAAACGCCGGTTCCCAGCGCACGGTTTTGCCGTCTTTAACCACTTTACCGCCAACACCCACTTGCACGTCGAGTGCGGAGTTGTGCTGGAACCAGGGATAGCTGCCGCGATGCCAGTCGTCCGGCGCTTCCATCTGCTGCCCATCTTTGAAGGATTGACGGAACAGACCGTACTGGTAATTCAGGCCGTAACCAATCGCCGACTGGCCGACGGTGGCCATGGAATCCAGGAAACACGCTGCCAGGCGCCCTAAGCCACCGTTACCTAATGCCGGATCGGTTTCTGCTTCCAGCAAATCGCTCAGGTTGATATCAAACGCTTTCAGTTCATCCGCTACTTCCTGATACCAGCCCAGGTTCAGCAGGTTGTTACCTGTCAGGCGACCAATCAAAAACTCCATCGAGATGTAGTTAACGTGGCGCTGATTTTTTTCAGGTTTCGCTACCGGCTGCGCGGCCAGTAATTCTGCCAGCGCACCGCTGACAGCATGCCACCATTGTTGCGGGGTCATTTCGGCGGCTGAATGCAGCCCATATCGCTGCCACTGACGTGTCAGTGCAGCCTGAAATTGTGCTTTATTGAAGGTCGTCTGTGACATAGGGGCTCGGGTCCTGTGATGTTCTAATTTCATTACCCGCTAGTGTGACGGGTGGCCTGGGCTAATTCCTCCTCCTGAGGGGGATTAGGGAGGGAGGAGTTGCGGGGAGTAGCTAAAAATGTGATCGCTGCCACTAAAAGTGAGCCGCTGTTAGCTGAAACGCCCACCAGCTCTGGGTTTTCACTTCAGACACCGACATTTCACAATTGAATTCATCTAATCAATAGATTTGTGACCAGGAGCAACTTACAACGCCTCAAACCCTCAACAATCTTGCAATAACCCGCAAACTGGTCGACTTTGTAGTAAGTATTAATTACGAAGCGTAAAAAAAATCACATTCGTACATATTTCTTACACAGTGAAGTGGTAGACCCATGCTGATCCCCTCCAAATTAAGTCGTCCAGTACGTCTGGAAAATACAGTGGTCCGCGACCGGCTATTGATGAAATTATCAACAGCCAATAATTATCGTGTGGCACTGATAACCAGCCCGGCGGGTTATGGGAAAACGACCCTTGTTTCTCAATGGGCAGCAGGGAAGAAAGAGCTCGGTTGGTACTCTCTGGATGAGAGTGATAACCAGCAAGAACGTTTTGCCAGCTATTTGATAGCGGCCATTCAGCAAGCAACGTCCGGTCATTGTGTGACCAGCGAAGTGATGGTGCAAAAACGCCAGTACTCGAGCTTAACGGCTCTGTTCGCACAACTATTCATTGAAATGGTGGAGTGGCATCGCCCGCTGTTCCTGGTGATTGATGATTACCATCTGATTACCAACCCGGTTATTCACGAAGCGATGCGCTTTTTCATCCGCCACCAGCCAGAAAACCTGACGCTGCTGGTACTGTCGCGTAATTTGCCACAGCTCGGCATCGCCAATTTGCGTGTGCGCGATCAACTGCTGGAAATCGGCAGCCAACAACTCGCTTTTACCCATAATGAAGCGAAACAGTTTTTCGACCATCGGCTCAATTCACCACTCGAACATACCGAGAGCAATAGCCTGTGTGATGACGTCGCCGGTTGGGCGACCGCGCTGCAACTTATTGCGCTTTCCGCACGGCAAAGCAGTAACTCCTCAGCACAGCATTCTGCACGTCGGCTTTCGGGGATTAACGCCAGCCATTTGTCTGATTATCTGGCCGATGAAGTGCTGGATAATGTCGATCCCCAAACCCGTAACTTCCTGCTGCGCAGCTCGATTCTGCGTTCGATGAATGACGCGTTGATTGTGCGTGTCACGGGTGAAGAAAACGGCCAGATGCGCCTCGAAGAAACCGAACGTCAGGGGTTATTCATTCAACGCATGGATGACAGCGGCGAGTGGTTCCGTTTCCATCCGCTGTTTGGCAATTTCTTGCGTCAGCGTTGCCAGTGGGAACTGGCGACTGAGCTCCCGGAAATCCATCGTGCCGCAGCAGAAAGCTGGATGGCGCAGGGTTTCCCAAGCGAAGCCATTCACCATGCTCTGGCCGCAGGCGACGCCAGCCTGCTGCGCGATATTTTGCTCACTCACGCCTGGGCGCTGTTTAACCACAGCGAACTAGCGTTGCTGGAAGAGTCTTTAAAAGCGTTACCGTGGGAAAGCCTGCTGGAAAATCCAAAACTTGTTTTGCTGCAAGCGTGGCTGATGCAAAGCCAGCATCGCTATAGCGAAGTGAACATGTTGTTGGCGCGTGCCGAGCAGGAAATGAATGTCGTAATGGATGAAACCATGCACGGTGAATTCAATGCGTTACGTGCCCAGGTGGCGATTAACGACGGCAATCCGGAAGAAGCCGAACGGCTGGCAATGATCGCCCTGGACACACTACCGCTGGCCAGTTTCTACAGCCGTATTGTCGCGACGTCGGTCCACGGCGAAGTGTTGCATTGCAAAGGTGAGCTGACTAAATCGCTTTCTGTGATGCAGCAAACCGAACAAATGGCTCGCCGCCACGATATGTGGCATTACGCGTTATGGGGTTTATGTCAGCAAAGCGAGATTTTACTGGCGCAAGGTTTCCTGCAGTCAGCCTGGGAAGCACAAGAGAAAGCCTTCACATTGATTGAAGAGCAGCACCTTGAGCAACTCCCGCTCCACGAATTTCTGCTACGCATTCGCGCACAATTGCTGTGGGCGTGGTCGCGGCTCGACGAAGCCGAAGCATCAACACGCATGGGCCTGGAAGTACTTTCCGGTTACCAGCCGCAGCAGCAATTACAATGCATGGCGTTGTTAGTGCAATGCTCGCTGGCGCGAGGGGATCTGGATAACGCCCGTAATCACCTGAACCGCCTGGAAAACTTATTGGGCAATGGCTCATTCCACAGCGATTGGGTATCCAACGCTGACAAAGTGCGGGTGATTTACTGGCAAATGACCGGTGATAAACAATCTGCCGCCAACTGGTTACGCCTGACGCCGAAACCCGAGTTTGCCAATAACCATTTCCTGCAAAGCCAGTGGCGCAATATTGCACGAGCGCAGATTTTACTGAGTGATTTCGAGCCCGCCGAAATGGTGCTGGAAGAGTTAAACGAAAATGCTCGCGGCCTGCGTTTGATGAGCGATCTTAACCGTAACCTGCTGCTGTTAAACCAGCTTTACTGGCAGGCCGGGCGTAAAAGTGATGCTCAGCGCGTGTTACTGGAAGCGCTAGCGTTGGCTAACCGCACCGGTTTTATCAGCCACTTTGTGATTGAGGGCGAAGCGATGGCGCAACAATTACGCCAGTTGATTCAACTCAATACGCTACCCGAACTTGATCAACATCGTGCGCAGCGAATTTTGCGTGAGATTAACCAGCATCATCGCCATAAGTTCGCCCATTTCGATGAAAACTTTGTTAGCCGTTTATTGACGCACCCTGAAGTGCCGGAGCTTATTCGCACCAGTCCACTGACACAACGCGAATGGCAAGTGTTGGGGCTGATTTATTCAGGCTACAGCAATGAGCAAATCGCCGGTGAGCTGGATGTAGCAGCCACGACGATTAAAACGCACATTCGAAATTTGTATCAGAAGCTCGGTGTCGCACATCGCCAGGATGCGGTGTTACATGCGCAGAAATTACTGAAGATGATGGGGTATGGGGTTTAGCTTCTGAAATAAAACTGGCGGATGACGCCTACGCTTATCCGCCCTACGGGAAAGGTGTTGTAGGGTGGATAAGCGCGAGCGTCATCCACCATTAACATCACGATGCCAAAGACAACTTCGCCCTACCGCCCCGCTTTACCAGCCACTGCGCCACCCGCGCCTGCTGTTCTTCGCTCAACCACATCCCTAATTTGGTACGACGCCAAATAGCATCATCAACGCCACGCACCCACTCATGCTCCACCAGGTAACGTAATTCCGCTTCATAAAACTCATGACCGAAATCTTCACCCAACTCAGTGACGCTGGTTGCGCGGCCCAGAATCAAGTCGCTGTTACTGCCATAAGTACGTGAGAAACGACGCGCCAGGTTTTCTGTCAGGAACGGGTAACGGCGGCGCAGTTGAGCGGCGTAATCATCACGGTCACCGTTAATATCGCCACCCGGCAAGGTACTGCCTTTAGTCCATGCTGGCCCCATTTTTGGGTAGTAGCCTTTCAGTTTATCCAGTGCGTGTTCTGCGAGCTTACGGTAAGTGGTGAGTTTGCCGCCAAACACTGACAACAGTGGCGCTTTGCCCTGCTCATCATGAATATCGAGGGTGTAATCACGGGTGATAGCTTGCGGTGAATCTGACTCATCATCACACAGCGGACGCACGCCGGAGTAAGTCCAGACGATGTCGTCGCGGCTTAGCGTCTTTTTAAAGTGCGCGTTGTAGGCATCCAACAAGTAGTTAATTTCATTGTCATCAATGTGGACGTCTTTTGGGTCACCCTTATATTCCACATCAGTGGTGCCAATAATGGAGAACTCATCCATCCACGGAATGACAAACACGATGCGCTTATCTTCGTTTTGCAGAATGTAAGCCTGCTTCTGGTTATGCACACGTGGCACCACAATATGGCTGCCTTTGATCAGGCGGATGCCGTATGGCGAAGGCAGTTGCAGGCCGTCGTCAAAGAAGTTTTTCACCCATGGGCCAGTGGCGTTCACCAGACCGCGAGCACGCCAGGTGAACGTTTCACCGGTATCAATATCTTGTGCTTCAACAACCCAGTGGCCGTTTTCACGGCGAGCGCGGGTTGCGCGGGTACGGGTTTTCACCTCACCGCCTTCACGCGTCACCATCTGCGCGTTGGCTAAAACCAGGCGCGCATCATCAACCCAACAGTCGGAATATTCGAAACCGCGCACAATATTCGATTTTAGAACTGAATCTGCACCAAAACGCAAACCGGTGGACGCAGGCAAACTAGTACGTTTACCGAGATGGTCGTACATAAACAGACCAATACGAATCATCCATGCCGGGCGCAGATGCGGGCGGTGTGGTAGACGAAAACGCATCGGGAAAGCGATATGAGGAGCCATGTTCAGCAGCACTTCGCGCTCGGCTAAGGCTTCACTCACCAGACGAAATTCGTAATGCTCAAGGTAACGCAAGCCACCGTGAATCAATTTCGAGCTGTTTGAAGAGGTGGCACTCGCCAGGTCTTGCGCTTCAAGCATCAACACGGATAAACCACGGCCTGCGGCGTCAGCGGCGATACCTGCCCCGTTAATTCCTCCGCCAATCACAATCAGATCTTTAGTTTCCATGTCACCCTCACGCACTTTCGTTAAAGTTCAAATATGTTCGTTATCGCTCATACTAGCAAGTCCGTGCGCGCTTTGTAACGAAAAAAAAACATTACTGCGTGATATGGATAACATAATGGCGTTAATATCAGCGGCCAGAGGGCAGATTCCCTTAATATGGCGCAAGCCGATTCAATATTATGACGAGCATAACCATGGAAACTTTTGAGTGTATTGGTGTGGAAGAAGCGCACCAGAAGTTGCAGCAAAAACACGCTGTGTTAGTTGATATCCGCGATCCACAAAGCTTTGCGATGGGCCATACGCCGGGCGCGTTTCATCTGACTAACGATCGTCTGGTGGCTTTTATGCAACAAACCGATTTTGAAACGCCGGTGCTGGTGATGTGCTATCACGGCAATAGCAGCAAAGGGGCAGCGCAATATCTGCTGCAGCAAGGTTACGACCAGGTGTATAGCGTCGACGGGGGTTTTGACGCCTGGCATCGCCATTTCCCGGCTGAAGTCGCGCACGGCGCGTCTTAAATCGCTGCGTTAGAGGTATACTGCTTCCTTTTGTATGGATTTGGCTGAAACCTTATGATCATGATTACCTCGTTTGCCAACCCGCGAGTCGCGCAGGCATTTGTCGACTATATGGCGACGCAGGGGATTATCCTCACTATTCAACAACACGAACAAACGGATATCTGGCTGGCAAACGACAGCCAGGAATCCCATGTTCGTGCTGAGCTTGAACAATTCCTCGCAAACCCGGGTGATTCGCGTTACCTCGCAGCAAGCTGGAATACCGGTCATACCGGTAGCGGTTTGCAGTACCAGCGCTATCCTTTCCTCGCGACTATTACGCAAAAAGCTGGCCCGTTCACCATGGTTATCATGGCCGCCTGTGTGCTGGTTTACCTGATGATGCAGGTGATGGGCGACCGAGCGGTGATGGTGTGGCTGGCGTGGCCGTATAAAGAGAGTTTGGACTATGAACTGTGGCGCTATTTCAGCCATGCGTTGATGCACTTCTCTATCATGCATATTGCGTTTAACTTGTTGTGGTGGTGGTATCTCGGTGGCCCGCTCGAAAAGCGTCTCGGTAGCGGCAAACTCATTACCCTGACGCTGGTTTCTGCGCTGTTGAGCGGCTTTGTACAGGCGAAATTTGGCGGCCCACTGTTTGGTGGTTTGTCGGGTGTGGTTTATGCGCTAATGGGCTATGTCTGGCTGCGCGGCGAACGCGACCCGGACAGCGGCATCTATATGCAGCGCGGCCTGTTAGCCTTTGCTGTTCTGTGGATTGTAATAGGATTTTTCGATGTTTTAGGAATGTCGATCGCCAACGCCGCGCATATTACCGGCCTGGTTGTCGGGCTTGCGATGGCGCTGGTTGATACCCTACACGCGCGAAAACGAACATAGCATTTCAGGAGAATAAAACAGCGTGAAGCAAACACAACGTCATGATGCCATTGTCGAACTGGTTAAAAAACAGGGCTATGTCAGCACTGAAGAGTTAGTCGAAGAGTTTGCGGTTAGCCCACAAACCATTCGTCGCGATCTGAACGATCTGGCCGACCAGAACCTGATCATGCGCCATCACGGTGGCGCAGCGTTACCGTCGAGTTCCGTGAATACACCGTGGCATGATCGTAAGGCGACGCAGACAGCAGAAAAAGAGCGTATCGCCCAGAAAGTTGCCAGCCAGATCCCCAACGGTGCCACGCTGTTTATTGATATCGGCACCACACCGGAAGCGGTGGCACATGCGCTACTCAACCACAGCAATTTACGGATCGTCACCAATAACCTGAACGTGGCGAACACGCTTAAGGTGAAAGAGGATTTCCGTATTATTCTGGCGGGCGGTGAATTACGCAGCCGAGACGGCGGGATTATCGGCGAAGCAACGCTCGATTTTATCTCTCAGTTCAGGCTGGATTTCGGCATTCTGGGGATTAGCGGCATCGATGGCGACGGCTCATTACTGGAGTTTGATTACCACGAAGTACGCACCAAACGCGCGATTATTGAAAACTCACGCTGCGTGATGCTGGTTGTCGACCATTCTAAATTTGGCCGCAATGCGATGGTTAATCTCGGCAGTATTAGCCTTGTTGATCAGGTTTATACCGATGTAATGCCTCCGTCAGGCGTGATGCAGGTAATTGCTGAGAACAATGTGCAACTGGAGTTATGTTGATATTTGCGTGAGAACAACCCTCACCCCGTCCCTCTCCCTGAGGGAGAGGGGGAATACCGGGCTAGCCCCCTCGCCCCTTTGGGGAGAGAGGGAATACCGAGCTAGTCCCCTCGCCCCTTTGGGAGAGGGGGAATACCGGGCTAGTCCCCTCGCCCCTTTGGGGAGAGGGTTAGGGTGAGGGGAATAATTACAATCTCACCGGCTTAATATGCCAAATCTCATCGGCGTATTCCTGAATCGTCCTGTCAGACGAGAAATACCCCATGTTGGCAATATTATGGATGACACGGAACGTCCACTCTACTTGCTGGCGATACACTTCATCTACCCTATCCTGGCAATCTACATAACTGCGGTAATCTGCCAATACCTGATAGTGGTCACCAAAGTTAATCAGTGAATCCAGCAGGTCACGGTAACGTGTAGGTTCGTCAGGGCTGAATGTCCCGGTACCAATTTGCGTCAGCACCTGATGCAGTTCTTCATCCTTTTCATAATACTCGCGTGGCTTATAGCCTTCGCGCCGTAGCGTTTCGACCTCTTCGGCCGTATTACCAAAGATAAAGATGTTATCCGCACCCACGTGCTCCAGCATTTCGACGTTTGCGCCATCCAGCGTGCCAATCGTCAGCGCGCCGTTCAGACCAAACTTCATATTACTGGTGCCGGAAGCTTCCGTTCCCGCCAGAGAAATCTGCTCCGAGAGATCCGCCGCTGGGATAATGATCTGCGCAAGACTGACGCTGTAGTTCGGGATAAACACCACTTTCAGGCGATCCTTTACCACCGGATCGTTGTTGATCACCGCCGCCACATCGTTGATGAGATGAATGATGTGTTTTGCCATGTAGTACGCCGACGCCGCTTTACCGGCGAAGATGTTCACACGCGGTACCCAATCGGCTGTTGGGTCTGCCTTAATGCGGTTGTAGCGCGTAATCACATGCAGCACATTCATCAACTGGCGTTTGTACTCATGAATACGTTTGATTTGCACATCAAACAACGCATTTGGGTTCACCACCACATTGAGATGCTGGCCGATGTAACTTGCCAGCCGTTTCTTGTTAGCCAGCTTCGCCTTACGCACATCCTGATGCACAGTTGGGTAATCAATATGCTGCTTCATCTCGTTCAGCTGACTGAGATCAGTACGCCAGGTGCGGCCAATATTTTTATCTAACACTTCTGAAAGTGGTGGGTTCGCCAAAGCCAGCCAGCGACGAGGTGTCACACCGTTGGTTTTATTGCAGAAACGCATCGGGAAGATAGCGGCGAAATCGGCAAACAGCGACTGCACCATTAAGTTGGAGTGCAGCTCCGAAACACCGTTGACTTTGTGGCTGACTACAACCGCAAGCCACGCCATACGGACTTTACGGCCGTTCGACTCATCAATAATCGAAGTACGCCCCAGCAGCTCGGTATCGTTCGGATGTTGCTCCTGCAAGGTTTTCAGGAAGTAGTCGTTAATCTCGAAAATTATCTGTAAGTGGCGCGGCAAAATTTTGCCTAACATGTCCACTGGCCAGGTTTCCAGTGCTTCACTCATCAGCGTGTGGTTGGTGTATGAGAATGCCTGGCAGCAAACCTCAAACGCATCTTCCCAACTGAATTTATGCTCATCAATTAACAAGCGCATCAGCTCAGGGATCGCCAATACCGGGTGCGTGTCATTGAGGTGGATGGCGATTTTATCCGCCAGATTGTCATAAGTTTTATGTAGCTGGTAATGGCGGCTGAGAATGTCCTGCACGGTAGAGGACACCAGGAAATATTCCTGACGCAAACGCAGCTCACGGCCTGAATAGGTCGAGTCATCTGGATAAAGGACTCGCGAAACGTTTTCTGAATGGTTCTTGTCTTCCACCGCCGCGAAATAATCGCCCTGGTTAAACTTACCGAGGTTAATTTCGCTACTCGCCTGCGCATTCCACAGGCGCAGCGTATTGGTGGCATCAGTATCGTAGCCCGGGATTATCTGGTCATAGGCTACCGCCAGAATCTCCTCGGTTTCTACCCAGCGGAATTTTTTAGCTTCCATTTGCACGCGCCCGCCAAAGCGAACTTTGTAGCGTGTGTTGTGGCGCTTGAATTCCCACGGGTTACCGTATTCGAGCCAGTAGTCCGGTGATTCTTTCTGGCGACCATCAACAATGTTCTGTTTAAACATGCCGTAATCGTAGCGAATGCCATAACCACGGCCAGGCAAACCGAGTGTCGCTAATGAATCGAGAAAACAGGCGGCAAGACGACCGAGCCCGCCATTACCGAGGCCGGGGTCGTTCTCCTCGTCTATCAACTCTTCAAGATCCAGCCCCATCTCTTCCAGCGCATTTTTGACATCTTCATAAATGCCTAACGAAAGCAGCGCGTTAGAGAGGGTCCGGCCAATCAAAAATTCCATCGACAGGTAATAAACCTGGCGAACTTCCTGGGAAAGCTGAGCGCGGTTGGAACGCAGCCAGCGTTCGACCAACCGGTCACGAACCGCAAATAGCGTGGCGTTCAGCCACTCATGCTTATTGGCGATAACCGGGTCTTTCCCAACGGTAAACATCAGTTTGTAGGCGATTGAGTGCTTTAAAGCCTCAATGCTCAGCGTCGGTGACGAATAGGAAAATGGTGCGTTCATATCAGTGATTCCTGGTGGATGGCTACAGCAAACGTTGGTACAGATCGCGGTAGGAATGCGCCGCCACCTGCCAGCTAAAATCCATGCCCATCGCCTGACGTTGGACAAATCTCCACAACGACGGGCGGGACCACAACACGAAGGCACGCCTGATTGCTCTTAACAACGACCAGGCATTACTGTCCTCAAACACGAATCCACTGGCGATTCCGTCAGCCAGGTTTTCCAGTGAGCTATCAGAAACCGTATCGGCAAGCCCACCAGTGCGCCGCACCAGCGGCAAAGTGCCATACTTCAGACCATACAATTGTGTTAAACCACAAGGTTCAAAACGGCTTGGCACCAGTATCACGTCAGCTCCGCCCATAATCCGGTGCGAGAAAGCTTCGTGATAACCGATCTGAACGCCCACTTGTCCAGGATGCTCCGCGGCAGCCGCCAGGAAACCTTCCTGCATCACGGTGTCACCGGCTCCCAGCAACGCCAGTTGCCCGCCTTGCTCAAGTAAACCCGGCAACGCCTCCAGCACCAAATCCAACCCTTTCTGGCTGGTTAAACGGCTCACCACCGCAAACAGCGGCGCTTTCTCGTTCACTTTCAGCCCCATCGCCACCTGCAACTGGCGTTTGTTTTCCGCCTTTTCTTCCAGCGTATCGCGGGTATAGCGTGAAGCCAGAAGTAAGTCATGGGCCGGGTCCCAAATTTTTTCGTCCACGCCATTGAGGATGCCGGACAACCGCCCCTCACGGTGACGCTGACGCAACAGCCCTTCCATACCGTAAGCAAATTGCGGCTCGGTTATTTCGCGAGCATAGGTCGGGCTGACCGCCGTAATATGATCAGCATAATAAAGGCCCGCTTTCAAGTACGAAATTTGACCATTAAACTCCAGGCCGTTCATGTCGTAGAACGACCATGGCAGGTCAATTTCATTCATATGATGAGCGAAAAACAGCCCCTGATAAGCCAGGTTGTGCACGGTAAAGACTGACTTTGCCGGACGCCCTCGCGCTTCCAGATACGCTGGCACCAGGCCCGCATGCCAGTCATGCGCATGCACAATATCCGGATGCCAGAAGGGATCCAGGCCACAGGCCATTTCCGCCCCCACCCAACCCAACAGCGCAAAACGATGCACGTTGTCGGTGTACGCGAACTGGTTAGTATCGTGATACGGGCTACCCGGCCGGTCGTATAAATGTGGAGCGTCAATGAGGTAAATCCCCACGCCGTTGAAGTGGCCATATAACAAAGTCATATGACCCGCGAAGGTGTCGCGATGGGCGACCACTTGCGCGTCAACGATGCCACGACGAATGTCAGGGAAAGCAGGCAGCAAGACTCGCGTCTCAACGCCGCCTGCGATTTGTGCCGCAGGTAGCGCACCAATCACATCCGCCAGGCCACCCGTTTTCAGCAGTGGAAAAATTTCAGAACATACATGTAAGACCTGCATTATCGCTCCCGTATGGAAAGTCGTGGCGCGCTCTTAATGTCACAGCAGGCGCGCCGCGCGTGGGTCATTCCTTCACTTATTAACCATGCAATTTGGCAAGCATCTCGCGCGTCACCAGCACAATACCTTCTTCTGAGCGGTAGAAACGGCGAGCATCTTCTTCGGCATTTTCGCCAACCACCATGCCTTCCGGGATGACACAAGCGCGGTCAATAATGCAACGGCGTAAACGGCAGGAGCGCCCGACGATGACATCAGGCAACAATACTGACGAGTCAATGTTACAAAACGAATTAACACGCACGCGCGGGAACAGCACCGACTGAACCACCACTGAGCCAGAAATAATGCAGCCGCCGGAAACCAGCGAGTTCAGCGTCATGCCATGGCTACCGGAGCGGTCTTGCACAAATTTCGCGGGCGGCAGCGGCTCCATATGGGTACGGATCGGCCAATCCCGGTCGTACATATCCAGTTCTGGTGTCACCGAGGCGAGATCGAGGTTCGCTTTCCAGTAAGCTTCCAGCGTGCCGACATCGCGCCAGTACGGCTCGGCATTCGGGTCAGACTGCACGCAAGAAAGCGGGAAGGGATGGGCAAAAGCAACGCCGGATTTCATCACGTTCGGGATAATATCTTTCCCGAAGTCATGGCTTGAGGAGTCGTCTTTGTCGTCAGCCTCTAACAGTTCGTAAAGGTAATCAGCATCGAAAACGTAGATCCCCATACTGGCGAGCGCTTTGCTGTCATCACCTGGCATCGACGGCGGATTAGCCGGTTTCTCAACGAATTCAATGATTTTCTCTTCGTTATCTACCGCCATAACGCCAAACGCCGAGGCTTCATGTAGCGGCACTGGCATACATGCCACCGTGCAGCGTGCGCCTTTTTCTACGTGGTCAATCAACATGCGCGAGTAATCTTGCTTGTAGATATGGTCACCCGCGAGGATCACCACGTATTCCGCTTTGTAACGGCGGATAATATCGAGGTTTTGTGTCACCGCATCGGCGGTGCCGCGATACCAGTTTTCACCGTGTACACGCTGCTGTGCCGGGAGCAAATCCACAAACTCGTTCATCTCTTCACTGAAAAACGACCAGCCACGTTGGATATGTTGAATCAAGGTATGTGACTGATATTGGGTAATCACGCCGATGCGGCGAATACCCGAGTTAATGCAGTTCGACAACGCAAAATCGATAATTCGGAACTTGCCACCAAAGTGAACGGCAGGCTTAGCGCGCGTTGAGGTCAAATCTTTCAATCGGGTACCGCGCCCACCAGCCAGAATCAGGGCCACGGATTTATTTGGCAGTTGACGTGCCAACATCAGAGGATCGTTCTTATCAAGCTTAACCATGACTGACTCCTTTTTTTATGACTTCTGGAATACGCAGACTCCGTGCGCAGGACCATGCCATACAGCCATCACCACCGGGTTGTCTTCACCGGCAAACGGAGGAATGGCTCGCCATTCCCCTTCGGGTAGTACGATGTCAGCCAACTCTTCGGTCGCGTTAATCGTAATGAGCCAACGTTCAGAAAGTTGGATTTGCAGGCGATGAACCCCGTTTTCCCACTCGTCAGCACTCAGAGGCTGAGCCTCTTTATTCCACCAGCGAACATTGTCATCACCTTCCTCCCACCAGAGATTTCGGGTTAATGCCGGAATCGTCTTGCGTAGATGAATCAATGCCGCGGTAAATGTGGTTAAGCCATCGTTACAGTGTTCCCAATCAAGCCAGGTCAGTTGGTTGTCCTGACAATAAGCATTATTGTTGCCGTGCTGGCTGTGGCCATGTTCATCACCAGCCAACAGCATCGGCGTTCCCTGAGAAAGCAGTAACAATGTGAGCAAGGCGTGCACGCTGTCGCGCCGCCGCTCTTTGATATTCAGTGAAGCTTCCAGTCCTTCGAAACCATAGTTATTGCTGTAGTTATTATTAGTGCCATCACGGTTGTCTTCGCCGTTCGCTTCGTTATGTTTTTGATTGAAGCTGACACAATCACGCAGCGTGAAGCCGTCGTGGGCAGTGATTAAATTGACACTGGTTGAAGGCTTGCGCTCTCCACGACGGTAGACATCGCTTGAACCAGCAAAGCGGCAAGCGAATCCCCCCAACGATAGATCTTGTCGCAGCCAGAAACGCCGCATGCCGTCACGAAAATGGTCATTCCATTCCGCAAATAGCGGCGGATAGTTCCCCACCTGATAACCTCCCGCGCCAATATCCCACGGTTCAGCAATCAGTTTTATTTGCGACAAAACAGGATCGTTTTTTATCGCTTCGAACAACGGAGCATCCTGACGGAACTCCGGCGTACGCCCCATGACCGAAGCTAAATCAAAGCGAAAACCATCGATATGGCAGCTATCGACCCAATAACGTAGGCAATCCACCATCTGAGCGACCACGCCCGGCGTGCTCAAATTCAACGTGTTACCGCAACCTGTCCAGTTCTGGTAATCACCGTTTTCCATTAACCAATAATAGCTACGGTTGTCGATTCCGCTCAGTGAGAGGGTTGGGCCATCGCGGTCCAGCTCAGCACTGTGGTTCAGAACAATATCGAGAATGACCTCAATGCCCGCTTCGTGCAGTGCTTTTACAGCCCCCCGTAGCTCATTGGCGGCCACCAGTGGATCTTGATTTACCGCGTAATAACCTTCGGCGGCGTACAGCGCACGGGGGTTATAGCCCCAATAATTGCTGAGCCCTAAATGGGCGATGCGCGGCTCGGTGACAAAATGCGCCACCGGCAACAATTCAAGCGCCGTAATCCCCAGGCGTTTGAAATAGTTAATCATCACCGGATGACCAAGTGCGGCATAAGTACCCCGCAACTCTTCAGGGATGCCAGGATGAAGTAGTGTCAGACCACGCACATTGGCTTCGTAAATTACCGTGTCGCCCCACGGGATTCGTGGGTGCTCATCGTCTTCCCAGTCGAATTTATCCTGCACCACCACACATTTCGCCATGTGCGGAGCGCTATCTTCCAGGTTGGGTTCATCATAACCGCCATGCAGATGCGGATGGTCAGCTGCACCGCCAACTACCACGCGAGCACAAGGGTCGAGCAGCAATTTTGCCGGATTAAAACGATGACCGTTTTGCGGTTCCCACGGCCCATGCACACGATAGCCGTATTTCAGACCAGGTTTAGCGTTGGGCAAATAGCCGTGCCAGATGTCACCGGTTCGCACCGGTAAATCGTAACGTTGCTCGTGACCATGCTCGTCGAACACACACAGTTCGACTTTATGAGCATTGGCAGAAAACAGGGTGAAGTTCACCCCTTTCCCATCGAAGTAAGAACCGTACGGCGCGGAATTCCCGGCGCTGAGTTGTGTCATTCAGCCTCCCGTACCAGCCAAATGGTCGACAGCGGTGGCAGCGTCAAACTTAAAGAGTGATCGCGCCCGTGGCTTGGAATGGCATCGCTGTGTACCGCCCCGCTGTTACCGGCATTGCTGCCGTGATAATGCATTGAGTCAGTATTCAGTTCTTCACGCCAGCGTCCTGGCTGGTTAATGCCGAAGCGATAGTGGTAACGCGGCACCGGCGTAAAGTTGCTGGCGACAATGATTTCATTACCTTGTGAGTCGCGGCGCACAAAGATAAATACCGAGTTAACGTTGTCTTCCACCACCAGCCATTCGAAACCGTAACTGTCAAAATCCAGCTCGTGCATCGCGGCATGTTGGCGATAAGTGCGGTTCAAATCACGCACCAGACGTTTCACGCCGTGGTGCCAGTTGTCGCCGCCTTCCAGCAAGTGCCAGTCGAGGCTGCTGTCATGGTTCCACTCGCGCCCTTGAGCAAACTCATTGCCCATAAACAGCAACTTCTTGCCAGGGAAGGCCCACATCCAACCGTAATAAGCACGCAAGTTGGCAAACTTTTGCCAGGCATCGCCAGGCATGCGGTCGAGAATCGATTTTTTACCGTGTACCACTTCATCGTGCGACAACGGCAGGACAAAGTTTTCGGTGCTGTTGTACAACATGCCGAAGGTCATTTTGTCGTGATGATACTGGCGATGCACCGGGTCAAGCTTCATGTAGTCGAGAGTGTCGTGCATCCAGCCGAGGTTCCATTTAAACCAGAAACCCAGTCCGCCCATCGACGCTGGACGCGACACGCCCGCAAAGTCGGTCGACTCTTCCGCCATGGTCACGGCACCAGGCGTTTGCTCGCCAATGATGCGGTTGGTGCTACGCAAAAATTCGATCGCCTCGAGGTTTTCACGGCCGCCTTTATCGTTGGGGATCCACTCGCCTGGCTGGCGGCTGTAATCGCGGTAAATCATCGACGCCACCGCATCAACGCGCAAACCGTCAATGCCGAAACGCTCAATCCAGTACAGACCATTGCCGACCAGATAGTTGCTGACTTCACGCCGCCCATAGTTGTAAATCAGGGTGTTCCAGTCCTGGTGATAGCCTTCGCGCGGGTCGCCATGTTCGTACAGCGACGTACCATCGAATTTCGCAAGCCCGGCGTCATCCGTCGGGAAATGCCCTGGCACCCAGTCGAGCAACACGTTTAAGCCCGCAGCATGTGCGGCATTGATAAAGTAACGGAAGTCTTCTCGCGTGCCGAAACGGCGCGTCGGCGCATACAGCCCTTGTGGCTGGTAACCCCAACTGCCATCGAACGGGTGTTCGTTAATCGGCAACAGCTCGAGGTGGGTAAAGCCCATCTCTTTCACGTACGGCACCAGTTGGTCCGCCAGTTCGCGGTAACTGAGCCAGAAATTATTGTCAGTGTGGCGGCGCCACGACCCGAGATGCACTTCGTAAATTGAAATTGGCTGATCGAAGCCATTGGCGCGCTGGCGCGCTGGGCTAAGGGTAGTTTTTTCTGGTAACCCGCAAATCAGCGATGCCGTTTCCGGGCGCATTTGCGACTCAAACGCATACGGGTCGGCCTTCAGGCGCAGATGCCCGTCGGTATCAATCAGTTCGAATTTGTATAACTGCCCAGGGTGAGCGCCAGGGATAAAGAGTTCCCAGATCCCGCTTTCGCGGCGTAAACGCATCGGATGGCGACGGCCGTCCCAATAGTTAAACTGGCCAACGACGGAAACACGGCGGGCGTTAGGTGCCCAAACGGAGAAACGCGTGCCGGTGACGCCATCCATCGTGTCGGCGTGCGCACCGAGAGTTTCATAAGGACGCAAATGCGTGCCTTCGGACAACAGCCAGCTATCCACTTCCTGGATTAGCGGCCCAAAACGATAAGGATCATCAATGAGATTTTCATGGCCATGCCACATGACGGCCAGTTGATAACGGAATGGATTTTTACGCCGGGGAATAACCCCGCAAAAGAAACCGCGCGAATCAAGGCAGTCTAATTTACCGACCTTCCCCCCAGTTTTTGGTTCGATAACCCACACTTCGGTGGCGTCAGGTAACAGGGCACGCACTTCCAGCCCGGCATCCGTTTTATGCATTCCCAGCAAGGAAAAAGGATCAGCAAAGTGACCCGCAATTAGCGCATTTATCACGTCTTTTTCTGGATGAACAGACATGGATTTTGTCCTGTTTTTTTGTCTTATCCTGACGCTACGCTTACGCGCTCAGGATAACGTTATCATTGACCCAACGGGCAGCGTAAATGAACTCCTGTAAGCTGCTCCGCCCAACAACCTATCAAGACGGTTTTTTCCGCCCTGAATAAAGCATAGCCAACGCGCTGTTTTACTCCTGAAAAATAATTAATAACGATCATACGCTCCATGTATGACGCGAAAAAAAAGGGGCTGCAATGCCCCTTATGTAAACAAGTGTACTTATGCGAGCAGACGCAACATTCTACGTAACGGTTCTGCAGCACCCCACAGAAGCTGGTCACCCACGGTGAACGCTGAAAGGAATTCAGGGCCCATATTGAGTTTACGCAGGCGTCCAACTGGCGTGGTCAGCGTGCCGGTGACGGCAGCAGGAGTCAGTTCGCGCATGGTGATCTCGCGATCGTTTGGCACCACTTTCGCCCACTCGTTATGCCCGGAAAGCATCGCTTCAATGGTTGGCAGAGAGACATCTTTCTTCAGTTTGATGGTGAATGCCTGGCTATGGCAGCGCAATGCGCCCACGCGAACACACAGGCCATCAACTGGAATAATCGTGCCGGTGTTGAGGATTTTGTTAGTCTCAGCCTGGCCTTTCCACTCTTCGCGGGTCTGGCCGTTATCCAGTTGCTTGTCGATCCACGGGATCAGGCTTCCTGCTAGTGGCACGCCAAAGTTATCCGTTGGCAGGCCGCCGCTACGGGTCAAGTCAGTCACTTTGCGCTCGATGTCCAGAATGGCAGACGCAGGATCAGCCAGTTCAGCCGCAACGTGATTATGCAGTTGGCCCATCTGGCTCAGCAGTTCACGCATATGACGCGCACCGCCGCCGGACGCTGCCTGATAAGTCGCCACAGACACCCAGTCAACCAGGTCATTCGCAAATAAGCCGCCGAGGGACATCAGCATCAGGCTGACGGTACAGTTACCGCCAACAAAGGTTTTGACGCCGTTGTTCAGCCCTTCCTGAATGACGTGCTGGTTAATTGGGTCAAGAATGATGATGGCGTCATCTTTCATACGCAGTGAAGAAGCGGCATCAATCCAGTAACCCTGCCAACCGCTTTCACGAAGCTTTGGATAGATTTCGTTGGTATAATCGCCGCCCTGGCAGGTAATGATAATATCCAGCGCTTTCAACGCTTCCAGGTCATAAGCATCTTGCAGGGTGCCATTATTCTGGCCTGCAAAAGACGGGGCCGCGAGGCCGAGCTGAGAAGTGGAGAAGAAAACCGGACGAATGGCGTCAAAGTCGCGTTCCTCAACCATGCGCTGCATGAGAACGGAACCGACCATACCGCGCCAACCGATAAAACCAACATTTTTCATAGAGACTAATCCTGCGAAGAAGATGTGTGCGTTGTGTGCATTAATTGGAAACAGCCTTCACATTACAAAATGCTGCCAAAGTCGCAAGTGAAATTAATCAATGATATGCAAGCGATTAGAAATACAACTTATTAGAGACAATTATTCATGACCGAAATCATTTCTGCGGCAGTGCTGTTAATCCTGATTATGGACCCGCTGGGCAACCTGCCGATCTTTATGTCAGTGCTCAAACATACCGAGCCAAAACGCCGCCGCGCCATCATGATCCGCGAGCTGCTGATTGCGCTGATCATCATGCTGATTTTCTTATTCGCCGGGGAAAAAATTCTCGCATTCCTTAACTTACGCGCCGAAAGCGTTTCCATATCCGGCGGGATTATTCTGTTCCTGATTGCGATTAAAATGATTTTCCCAAGCCATGAAGGTAATGCCTCTGGCCTGCCTGCGGGTGAAGAACCGTTTATCGTGCCGCTGGCAATCCCGCTGGTTGCCGGACCGACGCTGCTGGCGACATTAATGTTGTTATCGCACCAGTATCCGAATCAGATGGGGCATTTAGTGATCGCGTTACTGCTGGCCTGGGGCGGTACCGTGGCAATTTTGCTGCAATCTTCGCTGTTCTTGCGCCTGCTGGGCGAGAAAGGTGTGAATGCGCTGGAACGCCTGATGGGCCTGGTGTTGGTGATGCTGGCAACGCAGATGTTCCTCGATGGCCTGCGGGTGTGGATGAAGGGGTAAACTTGCGTCCCCTCTCCCCCAACTGTCTCTTGTACACATCTTTGAAGAACAGTTCCTGCCAATTCGGAGAAGGTTCCGTTCACCAGGCGATTGAATGTTTATGTCGCCACCGAACCGGTGAACGTCTTAGGGTGGCCACCGTCGCCACCCTAAGAACCCGGACTCCCGGCAAATAAATCGCCGCAAGCGGTAAACCTCCATTTTGCCTCCGTGTCAGGGTCGGTTGCGATTCGTTCCCGACGATCGCGCCCTCCAGTCGCTCCCGACGGCTGGACCCTGCCACCAGGAGTCAAAATGGAGGCGATTTAAGCCGGACCCGAAATTCAAGGTCAAAATCAAAAGCCAGAGCGGTTTTGACCTTGTTCCCGGCTTCAATCGCACCGTTTGCGGGAATTACAGAGATAACTGAACGCACGGGTGAACGGAAAACCTGCGGGGCTGACAGCCCTCAGGGAGAGAGTTAATTGTAGGGCGGGCAAGCGCAAGCGCCCCCGCCACAAACATTAAAGCTCGATAACCAATCCCGCCTCGTACGAATCCGGTGTAATCACCACACCGTGTTCACCCGCTGCACTCTTGCCTTGCTTCACGCCTTTCACACTGCCGATATTACGCAGACACAGCGTCCAGTCTTTCGCCTGGCCTGCGCTTTGTACCGCCAGCGTATTGCCTTCGCGACGCACCTTCAGCATGAAGACAACCGAACCGTCTGCCGCCGGAACTTCGCAAATTGCTTCGCGGCCATCATCGAGATTAAACAGCTGGAAGGCGGTGCCTTCGTGCCATGCGTAATCCGGCTTCTGGTCGTTATTACCCAGCGCCAGTAGCGTGTTGTCACGCACATAAACCGGCAGGCTCTGGAAATCATGCTGCTCTTTATGCCAGCGGCTACCTTGCGCTTGCTGGTTGTTGAGCAGATGCGTCCAGCGCCCTTCTGGCAGATAGAACTGCACGTCGCCCGCCTCAGAGAACACCGGCGCAACCATCACTGAATCACCCAGCATGTACTGGCGGTCGAGATAATCGCAGCCCGGATCGTCCGGGAACTCCAGCATCATGGCGCGCATCATCGGCGTACCGCATTCCGCAGCCTGCGCTGCCTGGCGGTACAGATACGGCATCATGCGCGATTTCAGCTGCGTGAAGTGGCGCACCACATCGCAAGCTTCGTCGTCATACGCCCATGGCACACGGTAGGATTTGCTGCCATGCAGGCGGCTGTGGCTGGAAAGCAGCCCAAATGCGCACCAGCGTTTATAAACATGCGCCGGAGCGGTATTTTCGAAGCCGCCAATATCGTGGCTCCAGAAACCAAAACCAGACATGCCGAGCGACAAACCACCGCGCAGGCTTTCCGCCATAGATTCGTAGTTGGCGTAGCAGTCGCCGCCCCAGTGAACCGGGAATTGTTGTGCGCCAACG
>Ga0207696_1000655_pt1 | contig 24794 bp, 26 predicted proteins | sample KBSS54metaG_FD_184403 | JGI IMG/M metagenome (GOLD analysis project Ga0207696, IMG submission 184403) | Switchgrass rhizosphere microbial communities from Kellogg Biological Station, Michigan, USA - KBS S5-4 metaG (SPAdes) (version 2) | ecosystem: Host-associated > Plants > Roots > Rhizosphere >...
CTGATTGTAGAACTCGCCCCGGACAAAACCCCGTGCGCCTGACGCCGAAGTACTGACTACGCTATAGAGCAGCCATTCACTGAAGTCGAACGGGCGGTGGAACCACATTGAGTGGTCGATAGTGGCGACCTGCATGTCCGGCTCTAAAAAGCCTTTGCCGTGCGGCTGGAGCGCGACCGGCAGGAAATTGAGATCGGAAGCATAGCCGAGCAGATACTGATGGATACGTAAGTCGTCGGGCAGTGGGCCGGTGGCGCGGATCCAGACCTGGCGCTCCGGCTTATCCACATGGCCCCGAAGAGGATTGTGAATCTGTATCGGGCGGATCTCCAGCGGACGCTCAGCAATGAATTTTTCACGTAGCTTTTCTGGCAGCAGATGCGCCATTTTCTGCGCCATCGCCTGTTCAGTTAACAGATTCTCTGGCCCCGCCACCTGTGGCATCGGATTCTGATGTTCAAAGCCGCTTTCCGGTGACTGGAACGAGGCGGTCATATAAAAAATCGGCTGCCCATTCTGAATGGCACTGACCCTACGTGCGCTGAAACTTTTGCCATCACGCAGCGTTTCAACATCGTAAATAATCGCTTTCTGACTATCGCCGGGCCGCAAAAAATAGCTGTGAAAAGAGTGAATAATGCGATCTTCCGCCACAGTTTGCTTTGCGGCATACAGCGCCTGACCCACCACCTGACCGCCAAACACCTGACGAAGGCCAATATCTTCGCTCTGGCCGCGATATAAACCCTCTTCCAGTTTTTCCAGATTTAATAAATTCAGCAGATTTTGCAGTGCCTGACTCATGGCGCATTCCTCAATATAGTGACCTGCTCAGTGTGAAAGATCGGACCAGTTGACGTCAATCAGACTTTCTGGATTGTCGGTGCCAGGCAAAATTTCATTTTTGTGCCAACATTAAGGACATACGGCGAGTGAAGCGCTGTAAGCAGGATTCGCTGCCGACAATCATTTTGATCAAATGGAGACGACATCAATGAAACTCAGGCATGTGTTCAGTGGAGTAGTTATGGCGGTTGCTGTTGTAGGATGCGCCGACAAGAGTAAACCCGTGCCAACGCCAACTCTGGGTTCTGCGGTTGCAGGACAGACGGCGGCGATTGCGCAGCCTAACGTAAGTGGTTCAGTCTTTATCCGCCAGCGCATTGCGCTGCCGCCGGATGCAGTATTAACCGTGACGCTCTCTGATGCGTCCGTCGCCGATGCACCCTCAAAAGTGCTGTCGCAGCGCGTGGTGCGTACCGAAGGCAAACAGGCACCGTTCCAGTTCGTGCTGCCGTTTAACCCAGCCGACATCAAGCCTGATGCACGCATTCTGTTAAGCGCAGCTATCTCAATCGACGGTAAACTGGCCTTTATCACTGAAGGCGTGAAGCCAGTGATTAACCAGGGTGGCACCAAAGCAGAGCTGCTGCTGGTACCGGTACCGTCTATGGCGATGCCAACCCAGCCGGGCGCAGCGACCACCGTTCCTTCGACCTCACCGACTCAGGTGACGCCGTCTGCTGCGGTTCCTGCTCCAACCCGTCTGTAAACTCATTTCGGGGCGACATTGTCGCCCTTTTTACCCTGTCTAAACTCGCCAGCGATAAGCCTCGAGATCGAGCTGTCCATCATCACTCACCTCTATGCCTTCCGCCTCCAGTGCATCCCGCTGCCGCAACAGACGGTCACCCTGAAGAGAAATTGTGCCGTGTCGGTTTACGACGCGATGCCAGGGAAGGGTAGTGCCCTCGGGTAAGCGACTCAGCACGCCACCAACCTGACGCGCCGCGCGCGGAGAACCGGCCAGTAGCGCCACATCGCCATAGGTGGTGACGCGGCCAGCCGGAATAGCGGCAACAATTTGCCAGATGCGTTGCTGGAAAGTGTCTGGCTGATTCATGTACTTATTTCATCAGGAAAAAGGGTTTTAACTTTAGCACGGGGAAAAGGCGGAGAAAGCGTAAAAGCGGTGGTTGTTCAAGAAAACAACGGTTGTCCCGACTACGCTTGCAATTGCCACCTCCTTCCCAGATAATGCCCCCGCTCTCGTAAAGAGGGCTTGTCAATGGGGGCCCTGTTGGTTCTCCCGCAATGCTAGCTTGTGAACTCGGTCAGATCCGGAAGGAAGCAGCCGTAGCAGGTGACGCGTGTGCCGGGATGTAGCTGGCAGGGCCCCCACCACTTTCTCCCTTCGATATTCTCCCCCTAAGCTGCAGACAGGCAAAACCCGCCTGGGCCGATCCTTTGCCGGCAGGCAGGATTATCCGGTACTTTATTGGGGTAAAACTGAACTGTAAGCGATCAGATTAACGGACAAATTTCCATACTGAACCCGGGACTTTATCGTAGAGCTTGTTCATCGTCAGTTCCGCCAGGCGATGGTCAGCTGCTGAGTAAAATACCGCTAATTCATCTTCCGGTAATTCATACTTATTTTTTTCAATCACCCTTTCCAGGGTATCAAGAGAGCGGCAGCGCCGCAGTCGCATCAAATAATCGGTTTTAGTCAGGGTTTTGTTCATAAATAAACCGTTCTCATGTCTTTACTATAATGAATGGCTCGGTTGCTGGAGAAAAGCGCACTCTTCAGTGAACAGATTAAATAAGCGTTTTGCTGAACGTTGCCACCGCTGAAGATCCGGACTATTGACACCATAATTGCTGAATAGCATAAAAGTATCATCAAGATATTCATCGATTTGCGAAATCAGCGCTTCATCTTCAACGTGCTTAATTTTGTAATTCATGGTGAAAGAGGCGATATGCTCAATCAAATCGTTAAGCTGTAGATTGCTTTCAGAAGTGGGATCATTAACCCAGCCATGATGACTGTCGGTTAATGTTGCCATGCTGTCGTCAAACAGACTCTCACAAAGGTATTTAAGCTGGGCAATATCATGCCGTTTCGGTGAGTATTCGTCCATCTTTTTCCCCTCCATAGCTAGCACAGTTGCCGCAGGGCGGCGAGAGAAGATCACGCGGCCAGGAAGCGATTATTCGGGCAGTTATTAAACGGGATACCTTAAAGATAGTGTAAAACCATTAGTTCTGCTCACCTCCATTACTAAATATTACAATTCATCGCCAGGGGAGGGTTGCTCATTGTCGATCACATCAAACTCAAGTGCACCGGGCTTAATGTGAAAGTTTACCTGTTCTGACTGCGTCACGGTTTCATTTAGATCCAGGCAGGGACTAAATAAATTCCAGTCAAAATCGTAAAGTAATTTAAAACTATTCAGATCCTGGTATTCAACCGAAATGATTTTTAAACTGCCTGGAACTAACCGGGCATTTTGTGAGTACCAGCGTAAATCCCCTACCAGCAAATCGGTTATTTTGAGAATATTCCGCTGAACAATCTCTGCTATTTTTGCGCAGTCCGATTCACCCGCGGCAATATCACATTCAATGCGTGACAGCATATCTGTTCCACTTATAACCGTTAATAAACCTATCATTGGTTTTCTGCAACTGGTTTGCAAGTCAGTTGAGCACAAAACTCTCAGTTTATGAGATTTGCCAGCCGCAGCCGCAGGCCTTATCGCCAGCGCGGGTCTGCCAGTGCGTGCAGCTGGTATTTATCTTTTGATACACAATCCCACATTCAACAGAGAGCAACATCAGGTATCTTTACTGTTATGTTATAACATTATGGTGAAGTAATGCGTCAGAGTGGACTACTAATGTCACTGGGCGGGCGGCTGGGAGTAGCACTGCTATTTATCACGCTGCTTGCCGTGGCAATAAAATGGGGGATCAGCGCATGATCCTGTTTAACGCGCTTCGCGCGGGCTACCAGGGACAGGTTGTGACCCCGGCTATTACCGGCCAGCTCGCAGCCGGCTCGATGACCGCGCTGGTCGGCGCGAACGGTAGCGGCAAATCAACCCTGTTAAAAACCATTGCTGGCTTACTGCCACCGATAGCCGGGCGCTGCGAGCTGCAGGTTGCACGCCGGGATATCGGCTGGTTGCCGCAGCGCACCGAACTTGAGACCCGCTTTCCCCTGACGGTATTTGAACTGGTCTCTATTGGCTGCTGGCCACGCTGCGGCTGGTTCGGCGGCATTAACCGGATACTGCGTCGGGAGATCTGGCAGTCGCTGGAAGCGGTTCAGATGAGTGATTATGCGGATGCGCAGCCCGCGACGTTATCCGGCGGACAACTGCAGCGGGTATTGTTTGCGCGGCTGATGCTGCAGCGCAGCCAGCTCTGGCTTCTGGATGAGCCTTTTAACGGCATTGACAGCCAGACGGTGACGCTACTGATGTCGATCCTTGAGCAGCAACAGCAGGCCGGAACAACCCTGCTGGTGGTGCTGCACGATCGTCCGCTGGTGGCGCGCTACTTCAGTAACGTGATGTCGATGGATGAACGTGAGGTTAACTGCACCTGCCTGCCTGCTTCCTCTCTGGGGAGTCGTGCGCCGTGACCCTGATTCAACCCTTTATTGAGTTTGGTTTTATGCGACGCGCGCTGGTGGCCTGTCTGGCGCTGGCCGTCAGCGCCACGCCGCTCGGGGTATTCCTCTCCCTGCGACGTATGAGCCTGATTGGCGATGCCTTATCACACGCGGTGCTGCCCGGTGCCGCCATTGGCTATCTGATCTCCGGATTGTCACTGGTCGCGATGGGTGTTGGCGGCCTGATCGCTGGTTTAGCCGTGGCGCTGCTCTCTGGCGCGGTCAGTCGCTACACGCCGCTGAAAGAGGATGCCAGTTTTGCCGGCTTCTATCTGGGTTCACTGGCGCTGGGCGTCACGCTGGTTTCATTACGCGGCTCAAGTGTGGATCTGCTGCACGTTCTGTTTGGCTCGCTGCTGGCGGTAGACAACGCAGCGCTGTTGCTGGTGGGCGGCATCGCTGCCTTTACGCTGATTCTGCTGGCGGTGATCTATCGTCCGCTGGTCATCGATGCGTTTGACGGCGACTTCCTGCGTGCGCAGGGAAAATGGAGCGCGCCGCTGGTGCATGGTCTGTTTTTAATGCTGGTGGTGCTGAATCTGGTGGCGGGTTTTCAGGTGCTGGGCACCCTGATGTCAGTGGGTTTAATGATGTTGCCCGCCGCCAGCGCCCGCTTCTGGAGTCGCCATCTCGCCGCGATGCTGGTTATCGCCATTTTCATGGCAATGATTTCGTCGCTGGCCGGGCTGATGCTCTCCTGGCACTTCTCATTGCCGGCGGGTCCCGCTGTAGTGCTAAGCGCCGCCATGCTGTTTTTTTTCTCCATTCTTACAGGGCCGTGCGGCGGAATTTTACGCCGCCATTAATCTTAAGGGGTATCTATGAAAAAATTACCGGTTAGCCTGGCGCTCGCTGCGCTGTTTGCCACGCCTCTGGCGATGGCCAAAACGGTGGATGTCGTGGCCAGCTTTACCGTGCTGGCTGACATCGTTAAGCAGGTCGGCGGCGATCATGTAAAGGTTAAAAGCCTGGTGGGGCCGAATGGCGATCCTCATACTTTTGAACCGACACCGCAGGACAGTCAGGCGCTGGCGAAGGCCGATCTGGTGTTTGTCAGCGGACTGGGACTGGAAGGGTGGATGGATCGGCTGGTCAGCGCCTCAGGGTATCGCGGTCAACCCGTTGTCGCCTCAACCGGTGTCACCACCCGCAGCATGGAGGAGGAGGGTAAAACCGTTACCGATCCTCACGCCTGGAACAGCATGCAGAACGGCGTTATCTACGCGACCAACGTGATGAATGCGCTGGTCAAAGCCGATCCTGAAGATGCTCCGGCCATTCGTCAGCGTGGACAGAATTACATTCAGCAACTGCAGGCGCTGGATCGCTGGGCAAAAACCGCCTTTGACGCTGTGCCAGCCGATAAGCGTAAAGTGCTGACCAGTCACGATGCGTTTGGTTACTTTGGACAGCGATATGGCGTGACTTTCCTGGCGCCGGTAGGGTTCTCTACTGAGGCGGAAGCGAGTGCCAGCAACGTGGGTAATTTAATCACCCAACTGAAGCAGCAGCACATCAATCGCTATTTCATTGAGAACCAGACCGACCCGCGTCTGGTAAAACAGATTGCCAGCGCCACCGGGGCAGAGCCGGGTGGTGAGCTCTATCCGGAAGCGTTATCCACGGCCTCTGGCCCGGCAGCCACCTATCAGGCGGCTTTTAAACACAACGTGAATGCGATGCTGAAGAGCATGCACTAAGCATAAAAAAGGCCGGGCAAGCCCGGCCAGTCATCACGACACAAACTAGCGTTTTTTCTTTCTTCCCTGTACTGCTTTAAACCGCGGGTTCGATTTACAGATCACGTAAATACGGCCTTTGCGGCGGACCACTTTACAATCCCGATGGCGATTTTTTGCTGAACGCAGCGAGCTTAATACCTGCATGATCCTCTCCTCTATTTCTTTCCAAGAAAGCGCCCGAAACGCTGGTTAAAGCGCGCGGTGCTGCCCTCTTTGGCAAAATCTTTCTGTTTACCGGTGTAGAACACATGTGAGGCAGACGACACATCCAGGGTGACGTAGGGCAGCGTTTCGCCTTCGAACTCCACGGTGCGATCGGTTTTGATGGTTGATCCGATTTTGAACCAGACATCAGCCGATGTGTCATGGAAAACCACGTGACGATAATGAGGATGAATATTCGCTTTCATAATGCACACCTATGTAATGTTATACTATAACAATATTATGCGATGCACAGGCCAGGATTGCAACTGTCCGTGAGACAGGAAAAGCAAGGGGACAGGAAAGGAGAAGGGCAGAATCGCAGGCATAAAAAAAGGCCGCTTGCGCGGCCTCAGATGATTTACAGCTTAGTGAGTCTGGTTATGCTCAACCGGATGACTGTTCGCTGATTCTTCTTTTTTCTTGCCAAAGCGGCGGCGTACCACCACAAAGAACACAGGAACGAAGAAGATCGCCAGTATGGTCGCGGTGACCATACCACCGATAACACCGGTACCTACGGCGTTTTGCGAACCGGAACCGGCACCGGTACTGATCGCCAGCGGCAGTACCCCGAGAATAAACGCCAGTGACGTCATCAGGATAGGACGCAGACGCATACGGCACGCTTCCAGCGCAGCTTCAATCAGCCCTTTACCCTCTTTATCCATCAAATCTTTAGCAAATTCGACGATAAGGATGGCGTTCTTGGTGGAGAGGCCGATGGTTGTCAGTAACCCCACTACGAAGTAGACGTCATTACTCAGGCCACGCAGGGTGGTAAAGATCAGTGCACCAATGACCCCGAGCGGGACAACCAGCATAACCGAGAATGGAATCGACCAGCTCTCGTACAGTGCGGCGAGACACAGGAAGACCACAATCAGCGAGATGGCATAGAGCGCAGGGGCCTGGTTACCTGACAAGCGTTCCTGATAGGACATACCGGTCCAGTCATAGCCGATACCGGCAGGCAGTTTCGCCGCCAGCTCTTCCATCAGGTCCATTGCCGCACCCGAACTTTTGCCTGGCGCAGCCTGTCCCAGGATTTCCATCGCAGGCAGACCGTTGTAACGCTCAAGGCGCGGTGAGCCATATTGCCATTTCGCTGACGAGAAGGCAGAGAAGGGCACCATGGTTCCGCTGCTGTTGCGCACGTACCATTTACCAATGTCGTCCGGCAGCATGCGGGCGTCCGCTTTACCCATGACGTAAACTTTCTTCACGCGACCGCGGTCAATGAAGTCATTGACGTAGGAACCGCCCCAGGAAGCCGCCAGCGTGGTGTTGATATCACTCAGTGATACGCCCAGCGCCTGTGCTTTCTCCTGATCGATGGTCAGCTTGTACTGCGGGGTATCTTCCATCCCGTTAGGACGGACGCCAACCAGCGTATCAGGATGCTGCGCAATCATGCCGAACAGCTGATTACGCGCTTCCGTCAGCTTATCGTGGCCAAGGTTATTCTGGTCGATCAGCTCAAAGTCGAAGCCGGTCGCGTTACCCAGTTCAATAATGGCTGGCAGGTTGAAAGGAATGACCATTGCATCTTTGATCGCGCCCAGCGCCTGCATGGCACGGCCAGCAATCGCCGGTACTTTCATGTCGCTGCCGGTACGCTCATCCCACGGCTTGAGACTGACGAAGGCGATACCGGTGTTCTGTCCACGACCGGCAAAGCCGAAGCCGTTAACGGTAAACACCGATTTAACCGTGTCTTTCTCCTGGGTCAGGAAGTAATCCGTCACCTGGTCCAGCACTTTCTGCGTACGCTCCTGGGTTGCACCAGCAGGCAGCTGCGCCTGAGCCAGCAGCAGACCCTGATCCTCTTCCGGTAAGAATGAAGAGGGCAGTCGCACAAACAGAAACGCCATACCGACCACGATCACCAGATAGATCACCATATAGCGACCCGTACTGCGAACCATGTGACCCACACCATCCACATAGTGGTTGGTGCTTTTGTCGAACATGCGGTTGAACCAGCCGAAGAAACCGGTGGTTTTACCGTGCTCGCCTTTTTTAATCGGTTTCAGCATGGTGGCACAGAGTGCCGGCGTCAGAATAAAGGCGACCAGCACCGACAGCGCCATTGCCGAAACGATAGTGATGGAGAACTGACGGTAGATAACACCGGTCGAACCACCAAAGAACGCCATCGGAATAAATACGGCAGCCAGCACCAGCGCGATACCGACCAGTGCGCCCTGGATCTGCTCCATAGAACGCTTAGTCGCTTCTTTTGGCGGTAATCCCTCTTCCGCCATTACGCGCTCAACGTTCTCGACCACCACGATGGCGTCATCCACCAGCAAGCCGATGGCCAGCACCATCCCGAACATCGTCAGGGTGTTTATCGAATAGCCAAAAGCGCTGATAACGGCAAACGTACCCAGCAATACCACAGGGACCGCGATGGTAGGAATGAGCGTGGCGCGGAAGTTCTGCAGAAACAGATACATGACCAGGAACACCAGCACGATCGCTTCGATCAGCGTTTTCACCACTTCGAAAATCGAGATTTTAACGAAAGGCGTGGTGTCATACGGATAGACCACTTTCAAACCGGCCGGGAACGTCGGCTGCAATTTGGCCAGTTCTTCTTTCACCGCATTGGCGGTATCCAGCGCATTCGCACCGGTGGCCAGCTTGATACCGATACCGGACGCAGGCTTGCCGTTATAACGGGCAACGATTTCGTAGTTTTCCGCGCCAAGTTCAATCCTTGCCACATCACGCAGACGAACCTGAGAACCATCTTCATTCACTTTCAGCAGGATTTTGCCGAATTCATCGGTAGAGGTGAGACGGGTTTGCGCAATGATCGAGGCGTTAAGCTGCTGTCCCGGAACCGGAGGCGTACCGCCCAACTGACCGGCAGCAACCTGGGTGTTCTGCGTATTCAGGGCGCTGATAACATCAACCGGCGTCAGGTTGTAGTTGTTCAGCTTGTGCGGATCCATCCAGATACGCATCGCGTACTGCGCACCAAATACCTGGGTATCACCCACGCCTTTGGTACGGCTGATCGGGTCTTTGATGGACGATGAAATAAAGTCAGAAATATCATTCTGCGTCATATTGTCATCGTCGCTGATGAAGCCCGCTACCATCAGGAAGCTACTGGAAGATTTCTTAACCTGAATCCCCTGTTGCTGTACTTCCTGCGGTAACAGCGGCGTCGCCAGCTGCAGTTTGTTCTGCACCTGAACCTGCGCGATATCGGCATCTGTTCCTGACTCAAAGGAGATCGTCAGGGTCAGCGTACCGGATGAGTCGCTGCTTGAGGACATATACATCAGTCCATCAATGCCGTTCATATTTTGTTCGATGACCTGGGTCACCGAGTCCTGCAGCGTTTTAGCATCTGCACCAGGGTAGGTGGCCTGAATCTCAATCGCCGGCGGTGCAACATTGGGATATTGCTCAATCGGAAGTTTGAGAATCGATAGCGCACCGACCAGCATAATGATGATGGCGAGCACCCACGCAAAGATGGGCCGATCGATAAAGAACTTAGCCATGAATCAACGGCTCCTGTTATGACGATGACTTGTCAGACTGCGGCTTTGAATCGGGTGCCGCTTTCGCATCGTCTGAGACTTCTTGTGGGGTAACCTGTGCGCCCGGCTTGGCTCGCTGCAGACCCGTGCTGATCACACGTTCACCCGCTTTAACACCGTCGGTGACTAACCACTTGTCGCCAATCGCCTGAGAGGTGGTGACCTGACGAGCTTCCACTTTGTTATCTGCACCTACCACCATGACCGTTGCCTGACCCGTTGGGGTGCGGGCTACCGCCTGTTGCGGAACCAGCAACGCATTAGGATTGGTACCTTCATCCAGACGAGCGCGAACAAACATGCCCGGTAACAGCGCATGGTTCGGGTTCGGGACAATGGCGCGCAGGGTGATAGAACCCGTGGTTTCATCAACGGTAACGTCAGAGAACTCCAGCGTACCTGTCTGTGGATAGCTGTTGCCGTTCTGCATCAGCAGGGTCACGTTGGCTTTGCCATCGTTCTGCTTCAGCTGACCCGACTCCAGTTCTGAACGTAAGCGCATGAAATCTTCGCTCGACTGGGTGACGTCGACATACATCGGGTCAAGTTGCTGCACAGTGGCCAGAGCGGTGGTTTGTGCGTTTTGTACCAGCGCACCTTCCGTTACTGACGATTTGCCGATGCGGCCACTGATAGGCGAGGTGACTTTGGTATAAGCCAGGTTAATGCGGGCCGTTTCTACATTGGCTTTTGCTACCTGAACCGCAGCATCGTTTTGCGCGGCCGTGGCAACGGCGGTGTCGTAATCCTGCTGACTGATATATTTGGTGCCGAGTAAAGGCTTATAACGTTTGACGGTCAGCTGAGCGATGCGAGCATTGGCCTGCGCCTGAGTTAAGTCACCTTTGGCGCTGTCATAGGCGGCCTGATAGGTAGCAGGATCGATCTGATAAAGAGACTGACCCGCTTTGACATCGCTGCCTTCAACAAAGTTACGCTTCAGAATGATACCGGAAACCTGCGGACGGACTTCGGCGACACGATATGCCGAGGTGCGGCCAGGTAATTCAGTCGAGATTTTCAGGGGTTCAGTTTTCAGTGTTACAACCCCCACTGCTGGCGGTTGCTGGGCGGCTTGTTCGGATTTATTGTTGTCACATCCTGTTAACAAAAAGCTGCCTGATAGCATCAGGACGGCCGCCAGAGGCGATAATCCTCTGATTTTATTCATAAATAAACCTCTAGTGTCCGATATCAATTGGTCAATGGATCACAAACTGAAAAACCCATTGCTGTGTCAAGTCGCAGGTCATGCTATGGTACATACATTCGCAAATGTATGTAAACTTACCTGTTTGTAAAAAAAGCCCCTTATGGCACGAAAAACCAAAGCGCAAGCACTTGAAACGCGACATCAAATTCTTGATGCCGCCATTGTTCTGTTTTCGCAGCAGGGCGTTTCAGCCACTTCTCTGGCGGATATTGCAACCGCTGCCAGCGTCACGCGAGGGGCCATCTACTGGCACTTCAAAAATAAAGCCGATGTATTACATGAAATATGGCTTCGTTGTGATGCTGGTCTGGACGATGTGGAACTTGAGTATCAGACAAAATACCCTGGCGATCCACTCTCTGTGTTGCGAGCGATGCTGGTCTATATCTTTGACGCGACAGCAAAGGATCCGCAGCGCCGCGCCTTGATGGAGATCATTTTCCACAAATGTGAATTTGTGGGCGAAATGTCGGCGCTGAAGAATATGCAGCAGAGCTTACTGCTGGAATGCTACGACAAAATTGAAGATGTGCTGCGCCAGTGTATCGAAGCCGGACAACTTCCGGGCAGTCTCAGCACGCGTCAGGCCGCTCTTATCCTGCGCGGTTACGTCAACGGTATGATGGAAAGCTGGCTGTTTGCGCCGGACAGTTTTGATTTAGCCGGAGACGCGCCGACGCTGGTCAATGCCTTTATCGATATGCTGCGCCTCAGTCCGACGCTGACTGCCCACCACTAAGCCGATGGGCGATCACGCTTGTTTTCGAAATCGCGCTGCACCATGGCCAGCGCTGAGAGCACGGTTTCTACCGGCAGTTGATGCTCTTCCAGTAGTTGAATCAGATCAACTGCCAGTTTGACGTCGTCAGGGGCATTTTCCAGTGACATCTCTTCTCCTAAATACGTAGTCGGGCCGCGACCAGCAGCATCACTAATGCACCGAGAATCGCCACGCCCAGTGCGCCAATATGCAGCGTTGCCAGGGTGCCCAGGTCAAAATAGGTGGCGATATAGCCGCCAATCAGTGCCCCGATCATCGACAGCGTCAGGGTAGCAACCAGGCCGCCCGGTGGTCCCGGCATCAGCAGGCGCTTCAGCAACCCCAGCAGTAAACCGCTTAACAGCCACACAAGTAAAGCCATGGTTCTTCTCCGCGCCGAATCACACCCAGTATAGGAGCGCTTTTGTCACGCTGCGCTTTATTCGCTGCCGCGCAACGAAGAGGCCCATTCGACAGAGCGAATCGCCTGCCGACAGCGTGCCAGTCGCTGCTCTAACGTTTCCAGATCCTGTTTCAGCTGATGCTGTACCGCCAGCGTTTCGGCCAGCGCCAGTCTCTGCTCACGCTGATCGATCATTGCCAGCAAACGCCGCTCAAATTCACGGTACTCCTGATATTTTGCGGCGCGTGGGTTCCTGACGGGCTGTTCGCGTCGGGTACGCAGCTGTTGCGTACTCGCCTCACGTTGCAGGGCGGCAATCTGATCGACCAGGCGTTCAGCCAGCCACGCACTGCGGGCCAGATCGTGGCTGCGGTCGCACAGGCGGGCAAAATTCTGTTCCACTTCCAGCAGGTAATCAGCCAGCCGCGTGCCTTTGGTGCGAAACAGCTGAGTATCAAAACGTGGCAGACGGCAAACCCCATCTGAATGGCAGGCGAGTTCCTGCCGCAGGGCGATAAGGAGCTGTTGCAGGCGCTGTTGTATGGCGATCGCACTCATCGCGTCACGCTCAATTGTGCTAACGTACGCTGATGAGGAAAGAGTTGGGCGGCATTCATGCAACGCATTCTGTTATTAACCCTCGGCTGGCTGGCGATTGTGCTGGGGACGCTGGGCATTGTATTACCTTTATTACCTACCACGCCATTCATGCTGCTGGCGGCCTGGTGTTTTGCCCGTTCATCGCCGCGTTTTCATCACTGGCTGCTGTGGAAATCGCCATTTGGCCGCTATCTGCGTCACTGGCAGCAGCATCGCGCGATGCCGCCAGGGGCTAAAGTACGCGCTATCTGCCTGATCGTCGCCACCTTTAGTCTCTCACTCTTCCTGGTGCATCAGCTCTGGGTACGCATCATGCTGCTGATCATGCTGGCGGCGCTGCTGCTGTTTATGTGGCGTATTCCGGTGGTGGCAGAAGCAGCGGACGCACCGCCGCCGCCGCGATAAAGTTGCATTTAGCCGGTCATTTGCTTAGATTTGGGCGTCTTCGTGCGTGGCTTCCCTTTGTGAATTGACTTCCGCTGAGCCTGTTATCAGGTATTAGCGCTTTTGAAGCTGCGCGAAACAGAATTTTTTACCAGGCGTATCATTATGACCGACACTGCGCAGCAGCTTGAATTCATTAAAAACAGCATTAAAAGCATTCCCGATTATCCTAAGCCAGGCATCCTGTTCCGCGATGTCACCAGCCTGCTGGAAGATCCCAAAGCCTATGCCGCGTCGATTGCGCTGCTGGTTGAGCGTTACCGTAATAAAGGCATCACTAAGGTGGTGGGGACGGAAGCGCGCGGTTTCCTGTTTGGTGCACCGGTGGCGTTAGGCCTCGGCGTCGGTTTTGTTCCGGTGCGTAAGCCCGGCAAACTGCCCCGTGAAGTCTACAGCGAATCCTATGAGCTGGAGTACGGCACCGATAAGCTGGAATTGCACAAAGATGCCATCCAGCCAGGCGATCTGGTGCTGGTGGTTGACGACCTGCTGGCGACCGGCGGGACGATTGAAGCGACCGTTAAACTGATTCGTCGTGCAGGCGGTGAAGTTAAAGACGCGGCTTTCATTATTAATCTGTTCGATCTGACCGGAGAAACGCGTCTTAATGCCATGGGCGTTGAGAGCTACAGCCTGGTTAAATTCCCCGGCCACTAAGCCACTCTTTCGGCCTTGCCATCCGGCGAGGCCGTCACGCCTTCGGCGTCAAGATAACGAGTGCCAGCCAAAAGCGTAGCTGATAGACTACTGCAATCTTATACAGGGGTTGCAGAGCGTCTGCGCTCATCTTTCCATCCAACTTCGTCGAACTCCACATGAGCTATCAGGTACTTGCGCGAAAATGGCGTCCCCAGGCTTTTGCTGATGTTGTCGGTCAGGAACATGTTCTGACGGCGCTGGCGAATGGATTGTCTCTGGGACGCATCCATCATGCTTATCTCTTCTCCGGCACCCGCGGAGTAGGGAAAACCACTATTGCGCGTCTGCTGGCCAAAGGCCTTAACTGCGAAACCGGTATCACTGCCACCCCCTGTGGTCAGTGTGATAACTGCCGTGAAATTGAGCAGGGCCGCTTTGTCGATCTGATTGAGATTGACGCCGCATCGCGTACCAAAGTTGAAGATACCCGCGATCTGCTCGACAACGTGCAGTACGCCCCGGCGCGTGGCCGCTTCAAAGTCTATCTGATCGATGAAGTGCATATGCTGTCGCGTCACAGCTTCAATGCGCTGTTAAAGACGCTGGAAGAGCCCCCTTCACACGTTAAATTCCTGCTGGCGACCACCGATCCGCAGAAACTGCCGGTGACCATTCTCTCGCGCTGCCTGCAGTTCCACCTCAAAGCGCTGGATGTGGATCAAATCCGTCAGCAGCTTGAGCATGTTCTGAAGCAGGAACAGATTGAGAGTGAAACCCGGGCGCTGCAGCTGCTGGCGCGGGCTGCCGATGGCAGTATGCGTGATGCGCTGAGCCTTACCGACCAGGCCATTGCCATGGGGCAGGGCGCGGTGACCAGCAGTACGGTCAGCGTCATGCTCGGCACGCTGGACGATGAACAGCCGCTGGGGCTGCTGGAAGCGCTGGTCGACGGTGACGGTCAGCAGGTGATGAATCTGTTGAGCCAGGCCGCGTCACGGGGTGTGGAATGGGAAGCGCTGCTGGTAGAAATGCTGCGCCTGCTGCACCAGATTGCGATGGTGCAACTGCTGCCGACCTCGCTTAATGACGATGATGAGAGTAACGCCCTTCGCTTGCGTGAACTGGCGCGGGTGGTGCCGCCCGCCGATCTGCAACTCTATTATCAGACTCTGTTGATGGGCCGCAAGGATCTGCCGATTGCGCCCGATCGTCGCATGGGTGTGGAGATGACGCTGCTGCGTGCACTGGCGTTTCATCCTAAAGCTGCCGTGGCTGAACCCATTGCGCGTCCCGCATTAACTCAGCAGACGGCGCCTGTCGCCCCTGCGCAGACGTCACCGACAGCATCCGGCCCATCGTCGTTAGCACGGCAACCGGCAGCACAGCCAGCCTCACCGTCACCTGCCGCTACGCCGCCGTCGCACACCGCGTCGCCCGTCGCGCAGCAGACTCAACAGCAGATGCCGGAGCAGACGCAGCAGCAGGTTGCCGCTCAGCCGCAGATGGCCGCGCCCGATGCTGCACCGCAGCATTCGCCGTCGCCAGATGCCGCACCTGACACCGCACTCTCCAGTTCCACCAGTCAGCTCCTGCAGGCGCGCACTCAGTTGTTGCGTCAGGGAGCGAACAAGCCAAAAAAGCGTGAGCCGGCAGCGCCAGGTGCGCGGCCGGCCAACTCCGCGCTGGAGCGGCTGGCCTCGGTCACCGAGCGCAGTCAGCAGCGTATCCGCGATCGCGAGCCTGCCGCCCCGGTAAAAGAGGAAGCGTACCGCTGGAAAGCGGTTAATCAGCCGGTGGAAGTGGCGGAGCCGGTGGCGACGCCAAAGGCCTTGCGTTCTGCGCTGGAGCATGAGAAAACCCCTGAGCTGGCGGCGCGTCTGGCCGAAGAAGCGCAGCAGCGCGATCCCTGGGCCGCAGAGATTGCGATCCTGCCGCTGCCGAAACTGGTGCAGCAGCTGGCGTTAAATGCCTGGAAAGAGACCACCGAAACTGGGGTCTGCCTGCATTTGCGTAGCAGCCAGCGTCACCTTAATTCACCGTCGGCGCAGCAGGTATTAAGCGATGCGCTGAGTCAGCATGCCGGGCAGAGAGTTGAACTCTCGGTAGTTGAAGACGATAATTCATCGGTGTTGACGCCACTTGAATGGCGTCAGGCCATTTACGAAGAGAAACTGGCGCAGGCGCGTCAGTCGATCACCTGTGATACCCACATCCAGACGCTGCAGCGCTTTTTTGATGCCGATCTGGATGAGGAGAGTATCCGACCTGTTTGAACACGCTGCTGCTATCTTAACGATAGCGTTGTAGCCTCAGCTGAGAGAGAAAACTATGTTTGGTGGTAAAGGCGGATTGGGCAACCTGATGAAACAGGCCCAGCAGATGCAGGACAAAATGGCCAAGGTTCAGGAAGAGATTGCCGCGATTGAAGTGACCGGTGAGTCTGGTGCTGGCCTGGTAAAAGTCACCATTAACGGCGCGCACAACTGCCGTCGCGTGGAAGTCGATCCCAGCCTGCTGGAAGATGACAAAGATATGCTGGAAGATCTGATTGCAGCCGCGTTCAACGATGCGGCACGTCGCATTGATGAAACCCAGAAAGAGAAGATGGCTTCTGTCTCTTCAGGCATGCAGCTGCCACCAGGCTTTAAGATGCCGTTCTGATGCAAACCAGTCCACTGCTTGAATCTTTGATGGAGTCGCTGCGCTGTCTGCCTGGCGTTGGGCCGAAGTCGGCGCAGCGCATGGCGTTTCAGCTGCTGCAGCGCGATCGCAGCGGTGGCATGCGGCTGGCGCAGGCGCTGACCCGGGCGATGTCGGAGATCGGACACTGCGCCGATTGCCGGACATTCACCGAGCAGGAAATTTGCACCATCTGCGCCAATCCAAGGCGTCAGCAGAATGGTCAAATCTGCGTGGTGGAAAGCCCGGCGGATATTCACGCCATTGAGCAAACCGGCCAGTTTGGCGGTCGCTACTTTGTGCTGATGGGACATCTCTCGCCGCTCGACGGCATCGGTCCGGCTGATATTGGCCTGGATCGTCTGGAGCAGCGACTGGAGAGTGAAACCCTGCAGGAAGTGATCCTCGCCACCAACCCAACGGTGGAAGGCGAGGCGACCGCGAACTACATCGCGGAACTCTGTGGTCAGTATGGCGTCGACGCCAGCCGTATCGCGCACGGCGTGCCGGTGGGCGGTGAGCTGGAGATGGTTGATGGCACCACGCTGTCCCATTCACTGGCGGGCCGCCAGAAGTTTAAATTTTAATCACTTGCCGGTGTTGTGACAGACACCGGCTTGAAAATCTCCCTGTCACCCCCACATCAACCTCAACGTTTGTTCAACCTGTTTTGTTGAGGTAGCAATGACCATGAAAGGACAAGAGACCCGTGGCTTTCAGTCGGAAGTAAAACAACTTCTGCACCTGATGATCCATTCTCTCTATTCAAACAAAGAAATTTTCCTGCGTGAGCTGATCTCCAACGCCTCGGATGCGGCAGACAAACTGCGCTTCCGTGCCCTGTCAGATTCCAGCCTGTATGAAGGTGATGGCGAGCTGCACGTTCGTCTCTCTGTTGATAAGGACAACCGCACCATTACGCTCAGCGACAACGGTATCGGTATGCGTCGCGATGAGGTCATTGAGAACCTCGGGACTATCGCCAAGTCAGGCACCAAATCCTTCCTTGAATCGCTGGGCTCCGATCAGGCGAAAGATAGCCAGCTGATTGGTCAGTTCGGTGTCGGTTTCTATTCTGCATTCATCGTGGCGGATAAAGTCACTGTGCGTACCCGTGCCGCGGGCGCGTCAGCCGAAGAAGGCGTGTTCTGGGAATCCGCAGGCGAGGGCGAATATACCCTGGCTGAGATTGAGAAAGCCGATCGCGGTACCGAGATCACCCTGCATCTGCGCGAAGGCGAGGATGAGTTCCTGGATGCATGGCGCGTGCGCAACATCATCAGCAAATATTCCGATCACATCGCACTGCCGGTTGAGATCGAAAGCAAAGATGAAGAAGGCGAAGGGACACACTGGGAGAAGATTAACAAAGCCCAGGCGCTGTGGACCCGCAACAAATCTGAGATCAGCGACGAAGAGTACAACGAGTTCTACAAGCATATCGCCCACGATTACAGCGATCCGGTCGCCTGGAGCCACAATCGGGTGGAAGGTAAGCAGGAATATACCAGCCTGCTCTACATTCCGGCGCGTGCGCCATTTGATATGTGGAACCGCGATCAGAAACATGGCCTGAAACTCTACGTACAGCGCGTCTTTATCATGGATGACGCTGAGCAGTTTATGCCGAACTATCTGCGCTTTGTGCGTGGCCTGATTGACTCCAACGATCTGCCGCTGAACGTCTCCCGTGAGATCCTGCAGGATAGCCGCGTGACCCAGAGTCTGCGCGCCGCGCTGACGAAGCGTACCCTGCAGATGCTGGAAAAACTGGCGAAAGATGACAACGAGAAATACCAGACCTTCTGGAATGAGTTTGGTCTGGTGCTGAAAGAGGGCCCGGCGGAAGATCACGCTAACCAGGAGACGATCGCTAAGCTGCTGCGTTTCGCCACTACCCAGAGCGAAGGTTCAGCACAGACCATTTCGCTGGAAGATTACGTCAGCCGCATGGTGGAAGGTCAGGAGAAGATTTACTACATCACCGCTGACAGCTATGCCGCCGCGAAGAGCAGCCCGCATCTGGAACTGTTCCGCAAAAAAGGCATTGAGGTGCTGCTGCTCTCCGATCGCATCGACGAATGGATGATGAGCTACCTCACTGAGTTCGATGGTAAAACCTTCCAGTCAGTCAGCAAAGCGGATGAATCGCTGAGCAAGCTGGCGGATGAAGAGACCGAAGAGCAGAAAGAGGCGGAAAAAGCGCTGGAGCCTTTTGTTGAGCGGGTGAAAACTCTGCTGGGCGAACGTGTGAAAGAGGTGCGTCTGACGCATCGCCTGACCGATACTCCGGCGATTGTCACCACCGACGCCAACGAGATGACCACGCAGATGGCGAAGCTGTTTGCCGCGGCCGGACAGGAAGTGCCGGAAGTGAAGTACCTGTTCGAAATCAACCCGGATCATCCGCTGGTGAAACGTGTTGCGGATACGCAGGATGAAGCACGCTTCGGTGAGTGGATTGAGCTGCTGCTGGATCAGGCCTTGCTGGCCGAGCGCGGCACGCTGGACGATCCTAACCAGTTTATCCGCCGCATGAACCAGTTGCTGACCGCATAACGGCAACAGGCCGGTGGTTTTCACCGGCCTCAGACGGCTGATAAAGCCACAGCATCAAGCCGGTGACCCTCACCGGCTTTTTTTATGGTTTTGCGGCATCCTGCAGCCAGTCGCGAAACAGGCTGATCTCCGTATCGTGCCGACGGCTCTGCTTTGTCATCATCCATGTGGCCCGCTCGACGCGTACAAAGCCAAGCGGCGCAAGCAGCGTGCCATCCTCCAGCTCTTTGCGTACCAGCAAACGCGGTGCCATCAGGACGCCAAGACCACTTCGTGCGGCCTGAATCCCCAGTGTCAGACTCTCAAAATGCTTTCCGCCGTTAAAGCGGCCACTGACCCCAGCTTTGTCCGCCCACTCTGACCAGGCGTGCAGCCGGGTATCCGCATGCAGCAGGGGCATCGCGGCCAGATCCTCGCCGACCCGCAGTTGCGAAGCAAAGTGAGGTGCGCAGAGCGGTCCAATCTCATCCTCGCTGACCAGCGTGGCGTCTATGTCAGATTCAGGTGGCTCGCCGTGACTGAGGATCAGCACATCCACATGTTCGCTGCGCAGTTGCGAGATCTGCGTCAGCGGCTGGAAGTGAACTTCAATCTCCGGATAGCGTTGATAAAAGCTGGCGATACGGGGGATCAGCCATTGCGACAAAAAGCTGGGGGCGCAGGAGACCCGAATCTGCTGAAGCAGCCCGGTACGAATGCTTTCGCAGCTGCTGCGCAACTCACTGAACGCCTGCTGACAGCTCAGCAGCAGACGTTCACCGTGTGAGGTCAGTTTCACGCGGCCATGGCTGCGGACAAAAAGTGGTTTGCCCATCCAGCTCTCCAGCTGGCGAATCTGATGGCTGATGGCGCTGTGCGTAACATGCAGATGTTCAGCCGCCACGCTAAAACTGCTGTGTAAGGCTGCCTGGTGAAAATAGTGCAGCGCTCTCAGTGGCGGCAGTCCGTTCATCCTCTTCCCCTGTGCAAAAATCTAACAGGGATTGTCAATTTATATCATTTTAAAGTCCAGCCGCATTGACCTACTCTGTAGGGCAAATTCTGGCGGGTTGACTCAGCCTTATATCTGTGATTTTTCAGGGTATTCCGCCTCGCTTAACCTGCGTTCACGCCGCACACTCCCCCGAAGCGAGACAACCATGGCACACCGCTCTTTATCCTCTGAAACCTCAGCAGAGGCGCGCCATCGGTTACGCCTGGCGCTCTCACGCTTTTACCGGCTGGAGCAGTTCGATCTCTTCTTCGCGCCCTCGCTGCATGTGGCGCAGGTCCTTCTTTCTCAGCTCTTTCTGCGGCAGGAGCAGGCGCGCAATCAGCACCGTTACGCCTCGCACTTTCCGGTAACCGAACTCAACATCCTGCCAGCAGTTCCGCTGATCGCGGGCAGCATCATGCTGGTACCGCATGTCGAATTGCCCAATGGCCGCGTGCGTCCGCTGCGGGATTGCCAGAACCAGGGTGTGACGGAGGCGAGCGAGAGTTTTGCCAGCGTGCTGCATCAGAAACTGATCGACGAAGCCCATCTGTTTGTCACCCGACTGGATCGCCACGCTGAGATCTGCAGCGATCTGGTGCTGGTGGCGTTGCGGACCCATGACTTCAGTACGCTGGTGCGCAGCGAACTGCGGCTTTTCGAACAGGGGCTGACCCTGACCGCCACGCATGAGGCACTGCGCCGCTTCGACGATCCGCACTGGCGGCCTTACAATGCCGCCACCGTCGATGCGCTCTCCCTGTCAGACCCGCTGCCGCTGAACTCCTGCCATCAGCCCGGTTTGCCGTTTGCCAGCTTTAATGTCCCGGCCTCCGTGATCACATCGCTGTCAGATGCGGAAGATGTGGTGAAATGGCCGCAGCAGGCGCGGCTGCTGCTGAATGCTAACGTGCGCGGCAGCGGCAAAAAAAGCGTGAATATGACCCATCATCTGAGCCGACGACTGCAATTCCTGCTCGGCTCAGGCGGTAAATCTGAAAAAGCGTCCGGCAGGCCAGGCGGGTAGGGGGCAGGGCCAAAAAGCGACTCAGGTCGCCCTGCGCGATCCGCGCCCTTCCTTGTGATGAGCGGGTCATAATGGTATGTTCTTTCGCTTCTAAGATAGATCAATGCGATTCGCAAGGGGATTTACGCAATGCGTATTATTCTGCTCGGAGCTCCGGGCGCAGGTAAGGGGACTCAGGCCCAATTCATCATGGAGAAGTATGGCATTCCGCAAATCTCCACCGGCGACATGTTGCGTGCAGCAGTAAAAGCAGGCAGCGAGCTGGGCAACCAGGCGAAAGCCATTATGGATGCTGGCAAACTGGTGACCGATGAACTGGTGATTGCGCTGGTCAAAGAGCGTATCACCCAGGAAGACTGCAAAAACGGTTTCCTGCTGGACGGTTTCCCGCGCACCATTCCTCAGGCAGATGCAATGAAAGAGGCCGGGATCACCGTTGATCACGTGCTGGAGTTCGCCGTACCGGATGAACTGATCGTTGAGCGTATCGTGGGCCGTCGCGTTCACACGCCATCAGGCCGCGTTTATCACGTCACTTTTAATCCACCGAAAGTGGAAGGCAAAGATGATGTGACCGGCGAAGAGCTGACCATGCGTAAAGACGATCAGGAAGAGACCGTGCGTAAGCGCCTGGTGGAATATCATCAGATGACCGCGCCGCTGATTGCTTACTACAGCAAAGAAGCGGAAGCGGGCAACACTGCCTATCACAAAATCGACGGCACCCGTAAGGTGACCGAAGTCAGTGCCGAGCTGGCTAAGATCCTGGGCTAAGTTCACAGGGGCCGGTATTACTGGCCCCTTTTGCAGTAATCGCTTTTACCTCCCACTAATTCCGCTACAATTTCCCCGTTTTCACGCATCCCCGTTGTTATCAAGGAACTCAAATGAGGCAAGATAAGGCCGGCGTGTTATTGGTTAATTTAGGTACGCCAGACGCGCCCACCACACCTGCAGTTAAACGCTATCTGAAACAGTTTTTAAGCGATCCGCGCGTGGTCGATGCGCCGCGCTGGCTCTGGTGGCCGGTTCTCAATGCCGTTATTCTGCCGTTTCGCTCGCCGCGCGTCTCTAAGCTCTACTCATCGGTCTGGATGGAAGGCGGTTCACCGCTGCTGGTTTACAGCATGCGTCAGCGCGATGCGCTGGCGGCACGGGTCGATATGCCCGTCGAGGTGGGCATGAGCTACGGTAATCCCAGCCTGAAAAGCGCGGTTGATAAGCTAATGGCGCAGGGCGTGACCCGCCTGATTGTGCTGCCGCTCTATCCGCAATTCTCCTGCTCCACCGTGGCGGCAGTGTGGGATGGCCTGACCGCGGTATTCAAAGATTACCGCTCGCTGCCTGATGTGCAGTTTATCCGCGACTACGCCGAACATCCGGCCTATATCGCCGCGCTGAAAGCGACGGTGGAGCGATCCTTTGAGCGGCACGGTCAGCCCGATCTGCTGGTGTTGTCGTTCCACGGCATTCCGCAACGTTTTGCTAACGAAGGCGATGACTACCCGCAGCGCTGTGCGGATACCACGGCGGCCCTGGTCAAAGCGCTGGGCCTGCGTGACGATCAGTATATGATGACCTTCCAGTCGCGTTTTGGTCGTGAGCCGTGGCTGATGCCCTACACCGACAAAACCATGGAAAGCCTGCCCGCTAAAGGGATCAAACATGTTCAGGTGATGAGCCCGGGCTTCTCGTCAGACTGCCTGGAGACGCTGGAAGAGATCAGTGGTGAAAACTGCGAAATCTTCATGCATGCCGGGGGTGAGAAGTTTGAGTATATCCCTGCGCTGAACGCCGATGAGGCGCATATCGACATGATGGTGCAACTGGTCGACGCACGCCGTTAAAGCGCAGGCGGAGAGTGTGATATCATTCTCCGCCTGTTTTTCCAGACGGCACCTCCCGATGAAATTTCCCGGCAAACGCAAATCCAAACACTACTTTCCCGTCAGCGCACGCGATCCCCTGTTACAACCCGCCCAGCACGATGTTGATGCAGGCAGCTGGGTGGTGGGTATCGACCAGACGCTGGTGGATATCGAAGCCAAAGTCGATGACGCTTTTCTCGCACGTTATGGCCTGAGTGCCGGGCACTCGCTGGTTATCGATAATGCCGTCGCGGAAGCGTTGTACAACGAGCTGATGCAGGAAGCGCTGATCACCCATCAGTTTGCTGGTGGCACCATCGGTAACACGCTGCATAATTTCTCGGTGCTGGCCGATGACCGCTCCGTGCTGCTGGGCGTCATGTGCAATAACATCCAGATTGGCGGCTACGCCTATCGCTATCTCTGTAACACCTCAAGCCGGGTCGATCTTAACTATCTGCAGGGCGTGGATGGCGCCATTGGACGCTGCTTTACGCTGATTGGCGAACATGGCGAGCGAACCTTTGCTATCAGCCCCGGCCAGATGAACCAGCTGCATCCGGATAACGTACCGGAAGAGGTGATCGCCGGAGCCTCTGCGCTGGTACTGACCTCCTATCTGGTGCGCTGTGCCGAAGGTGAACCGATGCCACAGGCAACGTTGCGGGCGATTGAGTATGCCAAACGCCACAACGTGCCGGTGGTGCTGACGCTGGGCACCAAACATGTGATTGGCGACAATCCTCAGTTCTGGCGCGATTTCCTGCGCGAGCATGTCAGCATCGTGGCGATGAATGAAGAGGAAGCGCTGGCGCTGACCGGCGAAAGCGATCCGCTGCTCGCCGCCAATATGGCGCTGGACTGGGTCGATCTGGTGCTGTGTACTGCTGGCCCGATTGGGCTCTATATGGCGGGTTACACCGAAGAAGAGTTCAAACGCAAAACCAACCATCCACTGCTGCCTGGCGCGATTGCTGAATTCAACCAGTATGAGTTCAGCCGGGTGATGCGCCAGCAGGATTGCCAGCAGCCGCTGCGCATTTTCTCGCACATCGCGCCTTATATGGGCGGACCGGAAAAGATCATGAACACCAACGGCGCCGGAGATGGTGCGCTGGCGGCGTTACTGCATGACATCACCGCCAACAACTATCACAGCCTGAATGTGCCAAACTCCAGCAAACATGCGCGTCCTTACCTGACCTACTCATCGCTGGCGCAGGTATGTAAATATGCCAACCGCGTCAGCTACCAGGTGCTGAATCAGCATTCGCCGCGTCTGACCCGCGGTCTGCCGGAGCGGGAAGACAGTCTGGAAGAGTCTTACTGGGATCGGTAAAGCTGGCAGCTGCCGCGCATAAAAAAGCCCTTCTGAAGAGAAGGGCCTTAGAAGACTGGCAACGTCTGGCTCGGTTAGCGATGAGATCGAGCCTGCTCAGGGAACACGGTCAGATCGGAAAGTCGCTTAAGCCATCCCGGGCCGCTCGTCCCGCACGACTACGCACCTCATCCCTGAGGTGCGCCCGTAGCCGGGCCAACGCATTGCGTTGTTCAAAAACGCTCCCGACGTTTTTAGTACGCACCTCATCCCTGAGGTGCGCCCGTAGCCGGGCCAACGCTTCGCGTTGTTCAAAAACGCTCCCGGCGTTTTT
>Ga0207696_1000659_pt1 | contig 24669 bp, 16 predicted proteins | sample KBSS54metaG_FD_184403 | JGI IMG/M metagenome (GOLD analysis project Ga0207696, IMG submission 184403) | Switchgrass rhizosphere microbial communities from Kellogg Biological Station, Michigan, USA - KBS S5-4 metaG (SPAdes) (version 2) | ecosystem: Host-associated > Plants > Roots > Rhizosphere >...
ATCGCGGAATTTCTTAACCTTGTCGGCGACCTGCTCGATTCTCTCGACAGTGCCGACCGAGGTGCCTCCAAATTTCTGTACGATCAAAGCCATTTCAAAGCCGCCTCTGCCCATGAAGGGCGCCCAATAATCACTCGAACAGCCGCCGGGCCCGCCACTAGACTGCGGGTCCGGCGGGCCGTCTTATAAACCCTGCTCGACGAATGGAACGGTCAGCGCCAGTGCGCCATCCAGTGCGCCGGCGTCAACACCGCCGCCCTGCGCCATGTCCGGACGACCACCGCCCTTCCCGCCCACTGCCGCAGCAGCCTGTTTCATCAAATCACCGGCTTTGAGTTGGCCAGTCAGGTCCTTGGTTACGCCTGCAACCAGTACGACCTTTTCCTCATGGACACTGCCGAGCAGGATCACTGCGCGGCCGAGTTTGTTTTTCAGCTGATCGACCAGCGCCAGCAGCGCCTTGCCGTCCTGACCATCCAGACGTGCAGCCAGAACCTTCACGCCCTTGACGTCGACTGCCGAGTTCGACAGATCGTCGCCCGCGGCGCTGGCGGCCTTGGCCTGCAACTGCTCGAGTTGCTTTTCCAGCGCGCGGTTGCGCTCCAGCACGGCCGACAGCTTGTCGATCAGATTGTCGCGGCTGCCCTTGACCAGGTTGGCCGCTTCCTTGAGTTGTTCTTCTGCAGCGTTCAAGTAGGCCAGTGCCGCAGCACCGGTGACTGCCTCGATACGACGCACACCCGATGCCACACCGCCTTCGCTGATGATCTTCAGCAGGCCGATGTCGCCGGTACGGTTGGCGTGGATACCGCCACACAGCTCGACGGAAAAATCGCCGCCCATGCTCAGCACGCGCACGTTGTCGCCGTACTTCTCGCCGAACAGCGCCATCGCGCCTTTCTGCTTGGCGGTTTCGATGTCGGTTTCTTCAGTTTCAACTGCGGAGTTCTTGCGGATCTCGGCGTTGACGATGTCTTCCAGCGCTTTGATCTGCTCCGGCTTGATCGCTTCAAAGTGGCTGAAGTCGAAGCGCAGACGCTGGCTATCCACCAACGACCCCTTCTGCTGAACGTGCTCGCCCAGTACCTGGCGTAGCGCAGCGTGCAGCAAGTGGGTGGCCGAGTGGTTCAGCGAAGTCGCGTGACGCACCTCGGCATCGACGTGGGTTTCCACTGGCGCGCCGATGGTCAGGCTGCCGGAATCCAGCACGCCGTGGTGCAGGAAGGCGCCGCCGGTCTTGGTGGTGTCACGGACGTCGAAACGTGCGTTACCGGCCTGGAGGAAACCGCAGTCGCCGATCTGGCCGCCGGATTCAGCGTAGAACGGCGTCTGGTTCAGGACGATCACCGCCTCTTCGCCTTCACTCAAAACGTCGACCGACTGGCCATCTTTATAGATAGCGACGATTTTTGCCGAACCGCTGGTGTCTTTGTAACCGGTGAACTCGGTGGCCACATCAACCTTGACCAGGGTGTTGTAGTCCAGACCGAACGAGCTGGCGGAACGCGCACGAACACGCTGGGCTTCCATTTCACGTTCAAAGCCGACCTCGTCGACGGTCAGGCCGCGCTCGCGAGCGATGTCAGCCGTAAGATCCATCGGGAAACCGTAGGTGTCGTAGAGTTTGAATACCACGTCGCCCGGCACCACGGTGCCTTTGAGTTCCAGCAGATCCTGTTCGAGAATCTTCAAGCCGTGCTCCAGGGTCTTGGAGAACTGCTCTTCTTCGGCCTTCAGTACGCGCTCGATGTTGCTCTGCTGCTTCTTCAGTTCCGGGAAGGCTTCGCCCATCTCGGCGACCAGCGCAGCGACGATCTTGTAGAAGAAGCTGCCGGTGGCGCCCAACTTGTTGCCGTGACGGCAGGCGCGACGAATGATCCGGCGCAGCACGTAGCCGCGGCCTTCGTTGGACGGCAGCACGCCGTCGGCGATCAGGAAACCGCACGAACGGATGTGGTCGGACACCACTTTGAGCGACGACTGATCGCCGTTTTCGCAGCCGATCGCTTCGGCCGAGGCTTTGAGCAGGTTCTTGAACAGGTCGATGTCGTAGTTGGAATTGACGTGCTGCATCACCGCACTGATCCGCTCCAGGCCCATGCCGGTGTCGACCGACGGCGCTGGCAACGGATGCAACACGCCATCGGCGGTGCGGTTGAACTGCATGAACACGTTGTTCCAGATCTCGATGTAACGGTCGCCGTCTTCTTCCGGCGAACCCGGTGGGCCGCCCCAGATGTGGTCGCCGTGATCGTAGAAAATCTCGGTGCATGGGCCGCACGGGCCGGTATCGCCCATGGTCCAGAAGTTGTCGGACGCGTAAGGCGCGCCTTTGTTGTCGCCGATACGGATCATGCGCTCGACCGGCACGCCGATCTCTTTGGTCCAGATGTCATACGCTTCGTCGTCGGAGGCGTAGACGGTGACCCAGAGCTTTTCCTTCGGCAGTTTCAGAACGCCGGTCAGGAAGGTCCAGGCGAAGGTAATCGCGTCGTGCTTGAAATAGTCACCGAAGCTGAAGTTACCGAGCATTTCGAAGAAGGTGTGGTGACGAGCGGTATAACCGACGTTTTCCAGGTCGCTGTTCTTGCCACCGGCACGCACGCACTTCTGGCTGCTGGTTGCGCGGGTGTACGCGCGCTTTTCCTGGCCCAGGAAGCAGTCCTTGAACTGGTTCATCCCCGCGTTGGTGAACAGCAGGGTTGGGTCGTTGCCCGGAATCAAAGAGCTGGAGGCTACACGGGTGTGGCCTTGCTCTTCGAAGAAGCGAAGGAAGGCTTCACGGATTTCTGCGCTTTTCATTAGGTTCTTCCACGGAGGCTGCGGCCAAAGGCCTGTACGAAACGTCAACAGACGAAACGACGGCAAAGGGCCGCATTATATCGGCCCTTCGCGCGGGGTACAGCGTGTTTATACGATAGTAACGGTCAATTGGACGGCTAACCCTGTCACTTGCGCGAAAACTCGACGAATGTCGCGATCACTTGCTCGATTTGCGAGCGACTGACGTCCATGTGCGTGACCATGCGCAAGCGCGCGGCGGCGCTCAACTTGATCCCGCGTTCGGCGGCAAACGCCTTGAGCGCTTCGGCCTGATCGCCCATTTGCACGTAAACCATGTTGGTCTGCACCGGCTCGACACTGAACCCGGCCTCGCGCAGGCCTTCAGCCAGAAACTGCGCGTTGGCGTGGTCATCGGCCAGGCGCTCGACGTTGTGATCCAGTGCATACAGCCCCGCCGCTGCCAGCAATCCGGCCTGACGCATGCCGCCGCCGACCATCTTGCGCAGGCGACGCGCCTTGGCGATCAACTCGGCCGAACCGCACAACACGGAACCGACCGGCGCGCCAAGGCCCTTGGACAGGCACACCGACACCGAATCGAAATGCCGGGTGATTTCCCGCGCATCAACCCCAAGCTTGACCGCTGCGTTGTACAAGCGCGCGCCGTCCAAGTGCAGTTGCAGGCCGTTGTCCTGCGTGAACTTGCGCGCCCGCGCCAGATATTCCAGCGGCAGCACTTTGCCTTGCATGGTGTTTTCCAGCGCCAGCAATCGCGTCCGGGCAAAGTGGAAGTCATCGGGTTTGATCGCGGCGGCGACCTGATCGAGATCCAGCGAACCGTCGGCCTGCACTTCCAGCGGCTGCGGCTGGATCGAACCGAGCACCGCCGCGCCACCGCCCTCGTACTTATAGGTGTGCGCCTGCTGGCCGACGATGTACTCGTCACCGCGCTCGCAATGCGCCATCAGCCCGAGCAAGTTGCTCATGGTGCCGGTCGGAACGAACAGCGCAGCGGCGAAACCCAGCCTTTTCGCCAATTCGGCTTCCAGACGATTGACCGTCGGATCTTCGCCGTACACATCGTCACCGGTAGCCGCCGCAGTCATCGCGTCGAGCATGGCAGGAGTCGGTTGGGTGACGGTGTCGCTGCGAAGATCGATAACGCTCATGAACCTGGCCTCTGGTCAGCAGGGGAAATCCCTTTTCGAAGATGAATTACTGCGGTCATGGCGCCGATTAATCAACCCTTGAATGAGAAAAAGCACATTACTCCTTGAAAGGACGCAACCCAATGTGGGAGCGAGCCTGCTCGCGAAAGCGGTCTGTCAGTGACACATCTGCTGACTGACACATTGCTTTCGCGAGCAGGCTCGCTCCCACAGGTTCTGTGCAAGGCCGGAAAATATGTGATAAAAACGCTGCGCCGCCCGAGAAAGGGCGGCAAAAACGTTCTCAGGGCGGGGTGCAATTCCCCACCGGCGGTAATTGCGCGCAATGCGCATAGCCCGCGAGCGCTTGGCGACGAACACGGCTTTTGCTGTGATCGGCGGCAAGGTCAGCAGACCCGGTGTGATTCCGGGGCCGACGGTCATAGTCCGGATGAAGAGAGAACGGGATTGACACCAAAGGGCCACCCGCGCGCTTGTGTGCTCGTGCGTACCCTTGAATCCCTTTCAATTCATAACGCCCTGTTTTTCACACAAACAGGAGTCAGAACATGCAACCCACCGCTATCGACAGCAAAACCAAACACCCTCACGGCGAGCGCGTTGCGTTCATCCAGGCCTGCTGGCACAAGGAAATCGTCGACCAGAGCCGTAAAGGCTTCGTCGCCGAAATGATTGTTCAGGGTTATCAGGAATCGGACATCGACTTCTTCGAAGTCGGCGGCGCCTTTGAAATGCCCCTGCACGCCAAGTTGCTGGCAAAAACCGGCCGTTATGCCGGCATCGTTGCGGCCGCTCTGGTGGTGGACGGAGGCATCTACCGTCACGAGTTCGTTGCCCAGTCAGTGGTCAGCGGCCTGATGCAGGTGCAACTGGAAACCGAAGTGCCGGTGTTCTCGGTGTCCCTGACCCCGCATCACTTCCATGCCGGTGAAGAGCATCAGAAATTCTTCTTCGAGCACTTCGTGCACAAGGGTCAGGAAGCGGCGCGGACTTGCGCGGATACGCTGCAGAAGGTTCGTGCGTTGCGTCGCACAGAGCCGCGAGCTGTAGCGGTCTAAAGCTGAGTGAGGTTTTGACCTCACTCAAATCAAATGTGGGAGCGAGCCTGCTCGCGAATGCGGTGTGTCAGCCATCATAATTGCTGGCTGACGGTCAGCATTCGCGAGCAGGCTCGCTCCCACAGGGGATTTGCGTCAGTTGCCTAATTGCGTCAGGCGAGATGTTCGTCAGTGGCCGGCACGATCAGGATGCCCGCACGCAAGCCGTTCTTGACCTTGGGATTCGGGAAGATGATCCGCGCGCCCTCTTCCTCGATGACCCAACGTGTATTGGCCAGATCTTCGGCCAGCACATAACCCACATCCAATTCAGAAAAGTTCTCGATGTCCGCCGGCAGGTTCAGGCGGAATGCATCGCTGTGCTTGATGATTTCCCGGGCGACGCTGAACAGCTGCAAACCATCCAGTCCTTCCGCAGCCAGATCCGGCTCATTGCCTTCGATGATCTGCTTCAGACGGGTTTCCAGACGTGAAACATCCACCCCTTCGTTCTGCCCGAACGGCCGCGCCTTGCCCAGTTCCAGGGTGAAAGCCTCGGCACCGAGCTTGTCGTAGGTGTAGGAACTGAACACGATCGACGGCTTGTTCTGCAGCAGCACCGCTTCCATCCCGGCGGCGCGCAGACGCGCCAGTTCGCGGCGCGAATGCTGGCGACCTTCCTTCCACGGATACAGCGCGAACTGCTCGATCTTCGAACCACGAATCGCGGTGTGCAGGTCGTAGTGCAGGCGCTGCCGATCCGGCAGGCTGAAGAAGCTCGCCGCCAGCCGTTCCAGCTCGCAGGCGCGGATGGCTTCGGAACCGCTGGTTTGTTCATGCCGGCCGTTGAACAGCCGATTGACGTCCTGCTCGACGAAGCGCTCGCCCTTGCGAATCGCTTCCGGGTTGCCGAACAGGAACAGAATGCGTGCACGCGGCTTCAGATCGCCGCGAGCGATGTCATGCAGCAGCCGATCGAGCAACTCGATCGGCGCTGTTTCATTGCCGTGGATGCCTGCCGACAGCAGCAGGTCCAGGCCATTGTCGCGCGCTTCGGGAGGCCGTACTTCCAGCGCACCCTCGCTCAACCAGCGCATGCGCACGCCTTCGACAGTCAGTTGAGTCTTCTCCGCCGGTTCGCGGCCGGCGAGGGTCAGTTCAAGCAGTTTGCCGAGGGCGAGCATAGAGCGGTTTCCTTAGTGATCGTGGTTGCAATCCGGGCCGTGCACGTGGTCTTCGTCACCGACTTCAGCCGGTTCCATTTCCAGTTGCAGACTTACCAGATTAGTTGCCAATGGGCGCAGCAGCAGGTTGGCGTACTCTTCGTCACCTTCCTCGACGTCCACGCCGATCAGCAATTGGCCACGGCCGTCCTGCTGGATCCACAGCTCTTTGCCTTGCCACATGACCGCGACGCGGGTGCAGGAGGTTTGCAGTTGCGTGCCGTCGGTGTCTTCAAGGATCAGCTGCAGGGAATCGCTCATGTTTTTACTCTCTTGGGGAGACAAGCCGCGCGCCGCGTTCAGGCAACGCGCCGGCCATCAATTGATCTGGAATGGATAAACCGCGCCCAGTTTAAGGATTTGCGTCAGTTCATCCAGTGCCGTCCGGCATTCAAGCAGCAACTGCGGGTCCGCCAGATCGGTTTCGCTCAGGCGGTCGCGGTAGTGCTTTTCAACCCATGCGGTCAACGAACCGTACAACGGGGCCGTCATGATAACCCCTGGGTTGACGGCCGCCAGCTCGGTTTCGTTGAGCGCGACGCGCAGTCGCAGGCACGCCGGGCCACCGCCGTTCTGCATGCTCTGCTTGAGGTCGAAGACTTTGACTTCGCGGATCAGCCCGCCGGAGCTGGTCAGCCCTTGCAGGTAGTTCCAAACACGCTCGTTGCCACGGCATTCTTCCGGCACGATCAGCAGCATCGAGCCGTCCGGACGCGACAGCAACTGGCTGTTGAACAGGTAGGAACGCACGGCGTCATCCACGGTGACCGCCGAACGCGGCACGCAGACCGACTGGAACTTGCCGCCGACCTTGGCCAGTTTGCCCTGCAACTCGGCCAGCATCTGTTCAGTGTCGAGGAACGCGTCCTCGTGATAGAACAGCACCTCGCCGTTACCCACCGCGATCACGTCGTTGTGGAATACGCCTTGGTCGATCACCGCCGGGTTCTGCTGCGCGTAAACCACGCCCTCGTCACGCAGACCGTGCAGACGCGCTACCGCTTGCGAGGCTTCCAGAGTCTGGCGCGCCGGGTACTTCTGAGGCGCCGGGTAACGGGTGTCGAAGGCACTGCGACCGAACACGAAGAACTCGACACCGGCCTCGCCGTACTCACGGCAGAAACGCGTGTGGTTGGCCGCGCCTTCGTCACCGAACTGCGCCACCGCCGGCAACGCGGCGTGATGGGCGAAGTGCTGCTGATCGGCGAACATCGCACCGAGCACGCGGCTGGTGGTCGGGTGTTCGATGCTGCGGTGGTATTTGCAGTTGAGGTTGGCGGCGGTGAAATGCACGCGACCGTCAGCGGTGTCGGCACTCGGGCTGACAGTGGCAGCGTTGGCCACCCACATGCTCGATGCCGAGCAACTGGCGACCAGCAACGGCATGGCTTCTTTGGCGGCGCGCTCGATCACTTGCGCGTCGGTGCCGCTGAAACCCAGACGGCGCAACGCGGCCACGTCCGGACGCTCCTGCGGCGCCAGCACGCCTTGCTGAAAGCCCATTTCCATCAGCGCTTTCATTTTCGCCAGACCTTGCAGCGCCGCTTCCTTCGGATTCGAGGATTGCTGGCTGTTGCTCTGGGACGCGACGTTGCCGTAGGACAGACCACCGTAGTTATGGGTCGGCCCCACTAGACCGTCAAAATTGACTTCATAGGATTTCATCAGCGAGGCTCCACGAGAATCTGTTGTTATAGGCTTCAAGTAACAATTCAGTCAGACCGAGGCGCGGCTATCGCGAGCAGGCTCACTCCTACAGGTTTGGCGGGGAACACACATGTTGTGTACGACACAAATCCTGTAGGAGTGAGCCTGCTCGCGATGGCCGTTACGCCATTTTCACGCCAGGCGTCAGGGCCGCAGGCAACACCAGATTTGGGGTTTCCAGCGAGGCCACCGGGTACGCGCAGTAATCCGCCGCGTAGTAGGCGCTGGCGCGATGGTTGCCCGAAGCCCCGACGCCGCCGAACGGCGCGCTGCTCGCGGCACCGGTCAGCTGTTTGTTCCAGTTGACGATACCGGCGCGGCTTTCCAGCCAGAACTGCTGATAACGATCTTCGGAATCCGACAGCAAACCAGCCGCCAGGCCATAAGCGGTGTCATTGGCCTCGCTGATCGCCGCAGCGAAATCGGCGTAGCGAATCACCTGCAGCAACGGGCCGAACAATTCTTCGTCCGGGCGCTCGGCCACGGCTGTCACATCCAGAATGCCCGGGGTCAGCAACGCCGATTGCGCTTGCGGCTGAGTCATCGCCAGCAGCGACACCGCGCCATTGGCCAGCAGGTGTTGCTGGGCATCCATCAGCGCTTTCGCCGCGCCAAGGGAAATCACCGAGCCCATGAATGGCGCCGGCTGTTGATCGAACGCACCGACTTCAATCGTTGCGCTGACTTCCACCAGACGCTTGAGCAGGCTGTCGCCCCACTCGCCTTGCGGCACCAGCAGACGACGCGCACACGTGCAGCGCTGACCGGCGGAGATGAACGCCGACTGAATGATCGTGTACACCGCCGCGTCCAGATCAGCCACCTGATCGACCACCAGTGGGTTGTTGCCTCCCATTTCCAGCGCGAGGATCTTGTCCGGACGCCCGGCGAACTGCTGGTGCAGGTGATTGCCGGTACGGCTCGAACCGGTGAAGAACAGACCGTCGATGCCCGGGTTCGCCGCCAGCGCGATACCGGTTTCGCGAGCGCCTTGCAGCAGGTTCAACACGCCGGCCGGCAGACCGGCTTCGATCCAGCACTTGACCGTCAGCTCGGCGACTTTCGGCGTCAGCTCGCTTGGCTTGAACAGCACGCTGTTACCGGCCAGCAGCGCCGGCACGATGTGCCCGTTCGGCAAATGACCCGGGAAGTTGTAAGGGCCGAACACCGCCACCACACCGTGTGGCTTGTGGCGCAGTACGGCGGTGGCGTCGCCCAGCGGGCCGCTCTTCTCGCCAGTACGTTCGCGATAGCTCTGCACCGAGATCGCGATCTTGTTGACCATGCTGGTGACTTCGGTCGCGGCTTCCCACAACGGTTTGCCGGTTTCCTCACCGATGGTGCGGGCCAGTTCGTCACTGTGGTTTTTCAGGGCGGCGGCGAAGGCTTCGAGCACGCTGATGCGCTCGTCCAGCGAACGCCGCGCCCAGCCCGGAAAGGCCTGACGCGCTGCCTGCACGGCGGACTCGACCTGAGCGGCAGTCGCGCCCTCCCCCGACCACAGGACTTGCTGGGTCACCGGGTTCAGCGACTGAAAGGCTTCACCCTGACCGGCCAGCCATTCACCTGCGATGTATAGCGAATTCATTATTTCGACTCCCGAGCAGCAGACAACGCCACGGCGCGCACTTGATCGCCGGCGTTGAGTTGAAGACGTTTGGCGGTCAGCGGATCGACCACTAGCGTGCCAGCAGCCAGTCGGGCTGGCGCAGCCGTGATGCGGCAGTCTTCGCGCTTGCGGTTATGGATGATGAACGGCGTAGCATCATCGCCCGGCGTACCAATCGCCAGCACCAGTGCTTCGCTGTCGCGGACTGCGCGGATCTTGCTGGTTTCACACTCGATGGCCGGGCCGGCGTCGAAGATGTCGACGTAGCCCTGATAGCTGAAACCTTCGCTCTTGAGCATCGCCAGTGCCGGTTCAGTGTCGGGGTGTACTTGACCGATGACGTTGCGCGCATCCGGCGACAGGAAGCAGGTGTACAGCGGGAATTTCGGCATCAGTTCGGCAATGAACGCCTTGTTGCCAACACCGGTCAGGTAATCGGCCTGGCTGAATTCCATCTTGAAGAAGTGCCGACCCAGGCTTTCCCAGAACGGCGAACGACCGGCTTCGTCGGAGACGCCGCGCATCTCGGCGATGATCTTGTTGCCGAACAGCTCAGGGAACTCGGCGATGAACAGCATGCGCGCCTTGGACAGCATGCGGCCGTTCAGACCGGTGCGGTAATCGGCATGCAGGAACAGCGAGCACAGCTCGGAGTTGCCGGTCAGGTCGTTGGCGAGGAACAGCGTCGGAATCTCGCGATAGATGTTCAGCTCTTGCGAGGCGCTGACGGTCAGGCCGACGCGGAAGTTGTACCACGGCTCACGCAGACCGACCGCGCCAGCGATGGCGGAAATCCCCACCACGCGACCGTTGTCGTCTTCGAGTACGAACAGGTAGTCCGCATCGCCACGGCCGGCTTCGCCGCGAAAGGTCTTCTCGGCCCAGCCGACCCGATGGGTCAGGCGCTCTTCGTTGGCCGGCAAGGTGGTCAGGCCGGTGCCGGTGCTGCGGGCCAGGTCGATCAGCGCGGATAAATCGCTGCTGCGTACGGGACGAACAATCATGCTATCTCCTCAAACGGGCCGCCTTCGCCACCCGTGAAACTCGCTAAGGCGTTAAACCGCCACCAGGCGCACGCTGGCACCTTCACCGACGCCCAAGGCTTCGGCTGCTTCCAGATCCAGGGTCACCGGTTTGCCCGGCGCGTAATCGAGTTCCAGCAGCACCGCGCGGTAATCCTGCAACTGCGCGTTGGCCACCAGATACTGGCGCCCGGCGCCTTTCACCGGCTCGCCGATCTTCACCGGCACTACACGGCTCTGGGCGATCGAACGGATCCCCGAAACACGCGCATGCAGGGTCGGGCCACCGTCGAAAATGTCGATGTAGTGATCGGTCTCGAAGCCTTCGCGCATCAGGATGTCGAAAGTGATCTGCGCACGCGGGTGCACCTGGCCCATCGCTTCTTGAGCGGAATCCGGCAGCAGCGGCACGTAGATCGGGTAATGCGGCATCAGTTCGGCGAGGAACGTGCGGCTCTTCAGGCCACACAGGCGTTCGGCCTCGGCGTAGTTGAGGTCGAAGAAGTTGCGCCCGATCGCGTCCCAGAATGGCGAATCGCCGTTCTCGTCGCTGTAACCGACGATCTCGGTCACCACCGAATCGGCGAAACGCTCCGGGTGGCTGGCGACGAACAGCAGGCGGCCACGGGAGTTGAGCTCGGCCCACGGCGACCCCACCAGCTCACGCTGCACGTAGAAACTGGTCAGCAAGCTGTTGCCGGTCAGGTCGTGGCATTGCGAGAGCACGTGGATCTTGTTGTGGATCTTCAGCTCGCGGGAGGCGTGGACGAAGGTCTCGTTGCGGAAGCTGTAGAACGGCTCGGAGTAACCGGCCGAGGCAACGATGGCCGAGCAGCCGACCAGTTTGCCGGTGGCGGAGTCTTCGAGGACGAAAAAGTAGCTCTCCTCCCCGTTGAAACTCACTTCGGCAGCGAACGAGGCTTCGCTTGCGGCGATCTTGTCGCTCAGACGTTCCACGTCATCCGGCAAGGAAGTGACACCAATCGGACTGTCCGCAGCCAGACGCTGTACCTCGCCCAGATCAGCCATTTGCGCAGGGCGCATCACCAGCATGGTGTCACTCCTTTCTCTTATAAAAATCACAGAAAAAACACCGGACATTGTGGGAGCGGGCCCTGTGGTGAGGGGATTTATCCCCGATGGGTTGCGCAGCAGCCCCAAGATTTTGGGGGCCGCTTCGCTGCCCATCGGGGATAAATCCCCTCACCACAAAGGCTCACTCCTACAGTGGATCGGGTTCGGCATAAAATTTTGATCGACGCCCGAATCCTCGGGCGTCGAAGGGTCTATCAGGCTTGCGTCAGTGCTGCTGCCGCGCGTTCGAAGCGGTCGAGGCCGGCGTCGATATCGGCGTCTTCCACCACCAGGCTCGGGGCGAAACGGATCACGTCCGGGCCGGCCTGCAGAATCATCAGGCCTTCTTTTTCAGCGGCGTTGAAGATGTCCTTGGCCTTGCCTTTCCAGGCGTCGCTCAGCACACAACCGATCAACAGACCGAGGCCTCGCACCTGAGTGAACAGGCCGTACTTCTCGCCGATCTGCTGCAGGCGGGTCTTGAACTTGTCGTGCTTGGCGTTGACGCCGCTCAGCACCTCGGGGGTGTTGATCACGTCGATCACTGCCTCGGCAACGGCGCACGCCAGCGGGTTGCCGCCGTAAGTGGTGCCGTGGGTGCCGACGACCAGATGTTTGGCCAGCGCTTCGGTGGTCAGCATCGCGGCGATCGGGAAACCACCGCCCAGGCTCTTGGCGCTGGTCAGGATGTCCGGAGTCACGCCGTAATGCTGATAGGCGAACAGGTGGCCGGTACGACCCATGCCGGTTTGCACTTCGTCGAACACCAGCAGCGCGTTGTGCGCGTCGCACAGTTCGCGGGCACCTTGCAGGTAAGCCAGTTCGGCCGGCAGTACACCGCCCTCGCCCTGGATCGGTTCGAGCACGACCGCACAGGTCTTGTCGGACACCGCCGCTTTCAGCGCGGCCAGATCGTTGTAAGGAACGTGGGTGATGCCGGTGATTTTCGGACCGAAACCGTCGGAGTACTTCGACTGGCCACCGACGTTAACGGTGAACAGGGTACGACCGTGGAAGCTGTTGAGCGCGGCGATGATCTCGTACTTCTCGCTGCCGAAACGGTCGAACGCCACGCGACGGGCCAGCTTGAACGCGGCCTCGTTGGCTTCGGCGCCCGAGTTGCAGAAGAACACGCGCTCGGCGAACGTGGCGTCGATCAGCTTGTGCGCCAGGCGCAGGGCCGGCTCATTGGTGAACACGTTAGACACGTGCCACAGCTTGTTCGCTTGCTCGGTCAAGGCACCGACCAGCGCCGGATGCGCGTGGCCCAATACGTTTACGGCAATCCCGCCGGCGAAGTCGATCAGCTCGCGACCGCTCTGGTCCCAGACGCGGGAACCGGCGCCACGCACCGGAATGAAAGCGGCAGGCGCGTAGTTGGGAACCATTACCTGGTCGAAATCGGCGCGTTGTACCGCAGCGTGCTCAACGGACATCGGAGTCTCCTGAAGAGGAACACCCGCCTGAAACTGGCGAGCGATGGGGGGATTGTAAGGACAGTTTTCAGCCCGGCCTTGCCGCCAAGCGACAACTTCTTATAGCGCAAACCCCGGATTTTCCCGGGTTTACGGCAATGCGACATATAGCGTCGCAAAGGCGCAGTTTAAACTGCACGCCGCCATTTGCGCAGACGTACCGGGGATCTTAATCAAGAGAGTTTTGTGGCGTGCGGTATATATGTACCGCACATCGAATCAACGGCCGGTGTTTGCTAGGGACCTTTCTCCAGGCAAACGGCCTCACCCCATGATTCAAGAAACCACACCCGCCCCCGCGACACTGCCCGCCCCACTGCTGCTACCCCGGCAGGACGCACACTATCAACCGCTGCTCCAGGCCATCCCGACATGGCTGATTCAGGCTGCGGCACACAAGCGCACGGCATTGAAACGGGCCAGTCCGCTACTGCCCGCCAACCTCAAACAGGCATCACGCACCGAGCATGCAAAACTGCACGCACTGAATGCCGCGCACTGGACCGCACACAACCGCGTCGAACGAAGCCTTGCCCGGTTGCAGGACGCCAAAGCGTTCGCCGAACCGCTGCTGCGCGCCGAGCTGGCAAAGCGCTTTGGCTTGAATCTGGATGTCCGGCAGACCTTCCTGCGCCTGTATCTGCCCGACCATGTTCCGTGGTTACGCCTCAAATCCGGCGCCGCACGCACCTGGACCGTCTCGCTGCTGGACGCCGCGCTGCACAATTTTGAAAGCAGCGAGACCGCCGCTGACGCCTTTGAGTCCGCCTCGGGTTATGTCAGTCAGCCCTCACCTGACGGTCAGTTCAGCGTGCTGCCGAACATCCCCAAGGCGATGCCGATCCCTGCCTTCACCCGCCTGTGTCGCGAGCTGGATATCGGCCGCCGCTACAACACTTATCTGCAAGACAATTTGGGCGTCAGCAATCCGCTGGTCGCAGCCGTGCTGCAACCACAGGTTTGCACGAGTGACAAAGCCGCACTGGTCGCCGCCCTGCAAATGGCCTACATGCAAAAGCTGCTGGGGGCCGATGTCCATCGCCTGATCCTCGGGCTGCTCGATGGCTTGCAGCATTTGCGCCTCAATCGTCAGGCGTGGCATTGCCATGCGTTGACGATGATGAAAGTCAGCCTGACCGGCATCGTGCTGTTCGCGCCGAATCTTGAAGCTGCACACGCAGCAGCGCGAGTCGTGGTTTATATTCCTGATGACCCGCAACACCCGGTCAAGGAATACGCCAGCAGCGCTGCCTTCGCTCAGGAGCTGGCGCAACGCTTGCGCGATCCGGACTATCAGGTGTTCTTCAGCCGTTTTATCGACCACGCCGAGCGCGGCGCTTTCTTCGGCCAGTTGCGGGCCACGCTCAGCCCCGTCACCTGGCAACCCGTACCGGTCGGCGATCCACGCCCCACCTGGCGCGAGCATCCAACCGTGCGGCCTGCTCTGCAGATCGTCGCGACCCCAATCCGGGGTGAGCTGTGGGTTTACCTCTACCAGCGCAAGCTCGACAAGATGCTCAACGATGCCCGCGTCATCGCCGTCTCGACGGCCATGGTCGATCGCAAGGCGCGCTGGGCACTCTGGGATTCCTTCACGGACATCGCACAGTCGTTGCTCAACCTCGTCGCGTTCGTCGCCTTGCCATTCGTGCCATTTCTCGGCGAGCTGATGCTTGCCTACACGGCCTACCAACTGCTCGACGAGACGTTCGAAAGCATCGTCGACTGGGCCGAAGGACAACCCCGCGAAGCGTTCGCGCATTTGATCGGCGTCGTGGAGTCCATGGTGCAGGTCGGCACCTTCGCCGCCGGCGGCGCTATCGCCGTCAGCGAGTTTCGCGCGCTGTTGCCTGCCAATGTCGTCCAGTTCATCGACCGCTTCATTCCGGTGAAAACGGCCAATGGCAAGACCCGCTACTGGAAACCCGACCTGCGCCCTTACGAGTGGCCCGGCACGCTGCCCAAAGACATCCGAACCGATGCACTGGGCTTGCACACCCACCTGGGCAAGAGCCTGCTGGCCCTGGAAGACAAGTTGTATGCCGTCAGCCTTGACCCCGAAACGGGCGCCCATCGCATCGACCATCCGACGCGCCCCGAGGCTTACAAACCCGCACTCAGGCACAACACCGCAGGCGCCTGGCAAACCGAAATTGACCAGCCACTGGCTTGGGATCGCGCCACCGTGCTGAGCCGCAGCAGTGCGCAGATGCAGCGCCTTCCCGCCGCTCTGCGGGAGCGCCTGCTGAATATCAGTGGCTGCGAGGAAAACACCCTGCGCCAGATGCACGTCGAGCGCGATCAATTGCCACCCTTACTCAGTGACACGCTGCAGCGCTGGCAGATCGATCAGGACATTCAATTGTTCATCGAGCAGATTGGCAGCTCGAATGCCGAGGATTACCTAAAGGCCGACCCGGCCACCCAACTGCAACTGCTTTTCGACAACGGCGACTGGCCTGCCGACCGAGGCCTGCAACTGATCGACCGTCAAGGCAGAACCCTGTGGCGCAGCCCCGTCGCCGATGTGCCCTTCATACAAATCGAGGGCTCACGACTGGACGATGGCGACCTGCTCAAGACCTGTCTGCAACGCCTGACAGAATCGCAACGAAGGCGGCTATTGAGCGAAGCCCTGCATACGCCCGCACCCTCCGCCGAGGCCCGCGCAACTAGCCTGCGGCGCAGCGTCGCCGAGCTGGCACAGCGCAAACGCCAAAGCCTGTTCGAGGATCGATATCGTCAGTTACAGCGCGGCGCCAGCCCGCTGGTACAGGTACTGATGGATGCCGAACCCGGCCTGCCGAAGCCGTTGGCGCAATCGATACTGGAAACGGCAAGTGATGCCGAATACCTGCAATTACAGCGCGGAACACTCTCCGAAAGACTGGCCGCTCTGACCCAGGAAACGGGTCTGCAAGTGCGCGTAACCCGAGCCTTTGAAGGGCTGGAGCTGCAAGCGACAGTCAATAATCTGGATACGGATCGGCTGGCCCTACATTCCTTGCCTCGGCTGCCGGGCTGGTCGCCGTCGATACGAATGGAGCTCAGGCACTACAGCCATAGCGGGCAACTGATCGACAGCCTCGGCGCGCAGGACGCGCTCATTCGCAAGGTACTGGTACTGACCGAACAGGGCGACTATCAGCCGTTCGACGCTACCGGCGAGTCGCTCAGCGCGCCGGGGTCACTGTATTCAAGTCTGCTGCATGCCCTGCCCGACGCAGAACGTTCGGCGCTGAACATCCACATCACGCAAGACCTGCCGCTCAAGCAGCTGATTCGTGACCACGCGCTCGACCGTCAAGCGTTGCTGAACCTGTTGTCGCAAAATCCGATTCGCAAACCCGCTTACGACCCCACCGTGATGCGCCTGCGTGGCGGTACCAGTGGCTATCGGCGCATGCCTACCAATACGCCGACGCTGCACGCCCATGCCCACTGGCTGCTGCCGCACTTGCTGCCCGAGGAACTCAATGCATTCGTCGAGCGCCTGCAACGCCATCCGAACGGCCCGCGAGCGGAGCTGAGCCGCTTGATCACTGAACGCAACCGCCTCGACGCGGTGCTGAGTCCGTGGACTGAGGGGATTCCCCTCGTTCATCCGCAGTCCGGTGCCCGCCTCACCACCGAGCAATACGCGATCCAGCGTCATCGCCGACGGCAGATGCGGGTCGACATCCTGGACTGCTGGAAACAGCAGGTTTCCTTGTCGGAGAACACCGAGCAGACCATCGATCTGCGTCTGTCACAGTCAATCATCGGAGAGCTGCCACAACTTGAGGTGAACTTCAGTCACGTGGACTACCTGACCATCGAAGGGGTCGGCAGCACTCAGGGTATACACGGCTTTCTGAACTGCTTCTCCGGCTTGCGTCGTCTGGCGCTGCGCAATTTCCAGCTGGGCAGCCTGCCGGAGTCGATCAGCCGGTCACCGCAACTGCGCGAGCTGATTCTCAGTGACTGCAGCATCACCCTGACAGCCGAGAGCCAAACCACACTGGCGGCGTTGACTCAGCTGAGAACCCTGGACCTGTTCAGGAACCCGCTCGGACTCACCCCCAACGTCGAAAAAATGCCCCGACTCAATTACATCGATGTGTCGGAGACCGGCATTTCCGAACTGCCACCCGGCCTGCTCACGCGCCCGCTATTGCGCACTGCGCTGCTCAACGACAACCAGATCCGGTCATTGTCTCCCGCCCTTTTCGAGCTGCCCAACAACGTTCCGGAAGGCTTCGATCTGAGCGGCAATCCGATTGCCAGCGCAGACCGGGAGCGCATCAAACGCCACTTCAACGACACCCGCCAAGACTTCGGCGTAATGGCCGAACAGGCTGATCTGCTGCGCGTACAGGCGCTGTACACACACATGGATCTGGAACAGGCCAGTGAATTTTTCTATCTGCTACCCGGCACCCTGGCCGAGGGTCGAATCGAACTTGCACGGCTTGAGCGTGAATACAGCGACTTGAGTGGCAACCTCGCCAACTGGGCGAACGACCACCCGGCCCTGCACCCGATCAGTGGCGAGCCCTTCACGATTGAGCAAGTGCTGAACGAGCACGCCGCACGTCACGAATTCAAATCGCTCATTGAGCAGTGCTGGCGCCGGGAAACCGAGCAAGACGAACCGGATCAGAACCTCCAGCCACTGCATGACTTGAACCTGGCGACGATCATCCGCGGCGACTTGCCCGTACTCAATGCCGATTTCAGCCATGTCACCCATCTGTACCTCAGAAGCCTGCCGGGTCAGACGTTTGGAATCGACAGGTTTGTCGAGACGTTCGCCAGCCTCAGAGGACTGACGATTTATCAATATCGGCTTGAACACATTCCGCCGGCGGTGTTTCGCATGGCTGAGCTGACCTATTTGTCGCTTTCACACTGCGAGTTGACGCTCACGCCGCAAAACGCCCTTGAGCTTGCGCAAATGGAGCGCCTCGATCACCTGGACTTGAGTGACAACCCGTTGGGCGAGACGCCGGATGTCAGCCAGATGACTAATCTGCAAACGCTGATGCTGGACAACAGCGGCATCACCAGCCTGCCACCGGGCCTGCTGCAACTCGAACACCTGGAAATCGCCGACCTGAGCGACAACGCAATCACCCAGGTTCCCAGCGATATCCTGGAGTTGCCAGAAGAGCGTGCGGACAAATTCAGCCTGCGGAGCAATCCGCTCTCTGAGCTGAGCCTGCAACGGCTGATCGCCTACTTCAGAAAGCACCAAATCGATTTTGGCGTGGAAGCCGTCATCGAACGGGCGGAAATGGAGGTGTCCACGTCCGAAGATTCGGGGGTCGATGAGTGACGCTCAGCGGGTTCTGCCGGGGTGCGTCAACCGCGCTCCGGCGGCACTGACGACAGTTCGAACGGACTGCTGCTGCGCCGCTGGTTGCGATCTTCGCGCGGCGTGGCGCCGAAGAAGTTGCGGTAGGCACTGGAGAAATGCGGCCCGGAGGAGAAACCGCAAGACAGGCCGATCTGGATGATCGACTTGCTGGTTTGCATCAACATCTGCCGGGCCTTGTTCAGGCGCAACTCCAGGTAGTACTGGCTCGGCACGCGGTTGAGGTATTGCTTGAAGATCCGCTCCAGCTGTCGACGGGACACGCACACGTGCTGGGCGATTTCGTCGGTGGTCAGCGGCTCTTCGATGTTGGCTTCCATCAGCAGCACCGCTTGGGTGAGCTTCGGATGGCTGGAACCGAGGCGGTTCTGCAGTGGAATGCGCTGGCGTTCACCGCCCTCGCGGATGCGCTCGACCACCAGTTCTTCGGACACCGCACCGGCCAGTTCTGCCCCATGATCACGGGCCAGCACCGCCAGCAACAGATCGAGTACCGACATGCCGCCGCACGCGGTCAGGCGATCACGATCCCAGTCGAACAGGTGACTGGTGGCGATGACTTTCGGGAAGCGCTCGGCGAAATCGTCTTGCCAGCGCCAATGCACGGCCGCACGGTAGCCGTCGAGCAGACCGAGCTGCGCCAACGGATAGACACCGGCCGACAGACCACCGATCACGCAACCGGCTCGCACCAGTTGCTTGAGTGCGCTGCTGAGGGCCGGGGCCAGGGTGGTCGGTGGCTCGTCGGCGAGCAGGAACAGTTTCTGGAAGTTTTCCAGCTTGCCGGTCCAGGCCTCGCCCGGCAGTTGCCACGCCCCCTCGGCCGCAACGTCTGTCACGGTTTCGGCCTGGAGGAACGACAATTCGTAAACCACCTCCGGATGCACCCGCTGAGCAACACGCAAGGCCTCCTCCGCCAGCGCCAGCGTCAGAGCTTTAGTGCTGGGCCAAATCAGGAAACCAATTCGATGGGCAGTCATGGGCGGGCAATCCGAAACGAAGAACGGTGATGAAGGCATGGGCCAATGCTAGCCCGTAATCGAAGCTGTCGCAGGTCCATTGTGGGAGCGGGCTTGCTCGCGAAGGCGGTGGTTCAGGCAGCAATGATGTTGACTGATCGACCGCTTTCGCGAGCAAGCTCGCTCCCACAGGGGGACCGAGCCAGTCTTCAGGTCGCGAAGCATGACCTAATCTGGTGCATAACGGCAGCGATTACTTGAGGCTGCCCGACAGGAATTGTTGCAAGCGCTCGGATTGCGGATTGACCAGCACTTCGCGCGGGTTGCCGCTCTCTTCCACGACACCTTTGTGCAGGAACACCAACTGGTTCGACACTTCACGGGCGAAGCCCATTTCGTGCGTGACCACGACCATGGTGCGGCCTTCCTGAGCGAGGGCCTGCATGACTTTGAGCACGTCGCCGACCAGTTCCGGGTCGAGCGCCGAAGTCGGTTCGTCGAACAGCATCACTTCCGGCTCCATCGCCAGCGCACGGGCAATCGCCACACGCTGCTGCTCGCCACCGGACATGTGCCCCGGGAACGCATCTTTACGATGGGCCACACCGACCTTGTTCAGGTAGTGCTCGGCTTTCTCGCGCGCTTCAGCCTTGGACACGCCCAGCACGTGGACCGGCGCTTCCATGATGTTTTCCAGCGCAGTCATGTGCGACCACAGGTTGAAATGCTGGAACACCATCGACAGGCGCGAACGCATGCGTTGCAGCTGTTTCGGATCAGCAGCTTTCAGCGCGCCGTCCTTGTTCGCTACCAGTTTCAGCTCTTCGTTGTTGAGCAGGATCTTGCCCGCGTGTGGCTGCTCAAGCAGGTTGATGCAGCGCAGGAAAGTACTTTTGCCGGAGCCACTGGAGCCGATGATGCTGATCACATCGCCGGCTGCCGCTTTCAGGGACACGCCCTTGAGCACTTCGTGACTGCCATAGCGTTTATGCAGGTCTTGGACTTCAAGTTTGTACATGCGGTCGGTTCTCACAAAAACAGTCAGTCAGTCGTTGAGCAAGCGCCCGTGACGCAGCGCTTCGCGCCCCGCCACCTTGGCCAGCCAGAAACCGGGTTGGGCATAACGCAGCCGTTCAATGGCAAACAGCACCCCGGAGGTACCAGCACATACCGTGCTGACCCGATCGGACAGAGGATCAATCACTTCAAAAATCTCATCGCCCGCCTCGACCCACTCGCCGGGCTTGCGCAGAAAACTCACCACGCCTGGGTGCGGCGCGAACAGCAACTCGGTGCCTTCGAACGGCATGCCCTCACAGGCTTCCTGCGCCGGGTTCGGCCACTCGCCGGTGATCAAGCCTTGCTCGGCGAGGAACGCGAGAATGCCTTCAGCATACGCACAGGCTTCAGCGCGACCGGTGTCGGCCTGACCGCCCAGCTCAATGGTCGTCGCCAGGCACGCCAGCGGAATTTGCGCATCGGGGAACTGCCGCGACAGACGCAACCACGGCAGCGAGCAGGCTTCATCGAACGAGCTGCCGCCGGAATCTTCCGCGAGCAATCCGACCTTCACATTCAGGTGCGCAGCCAGCGAACGCCACTGCGGCCAGTGCTGCGGCAACGCATACATGTGCAGCGCGGCTTCGGCATCGCAGTGCAAGTCCAGCACCACATCGGCCGTGCAAGCGTGGCTGAGCAACACACGTTGCATGCCTTGCAACTGGCTGCTCGCTTCCGGCAATGCCGCCAAGTGATCAGCCATGGCCTGACGGATCAGGCGCACATTGGCGTGTGGATCATCACTGAGACGGTCGGCCAATGCCGCCGCAACCGACGCGCTCAGCTCAACGAAATCACGGTTGAAATTCTTGCCGCTGCCGGCCTCGAAACGGCCCTGGTGATTGCCTTGCAGCAACTGCCCAAGACCCAACGGGTTGGCGACTGGCACCAGCTCGATAACACCGTTGAGCAAGCCTTTGGCTTCGAGTTCGCCGAGGCGCTTTTTCAGCTCCCAGGCGGTGCGCATGCCCGGCAATTCGTCAGCATGGAGGCTGGCCTGAATGTAGGCCTTGCGCTCGCCATGCCCGAAGCGGAACACCGAAATCTTGCGCTCGCTGCCCAGGTGGCTCCACGGCAATACGTGGTCGATGCGTTCCATATCAGTGCTTCCGCGGGGCCAGGTAGCTCAACCAGCGACGCTCGGCCAGTTTGAACAGCTTGACCAGAATGAACGTCAGGCACAGGTAGAACACGCCAGCGGTGATGTACGCCTCGAACGGCAGATAGAACTGCGCGTTGACGGTACGTGCCGCGCCGGTGATGTCGATCAAGGTGACGATGGAGGCCAGACTGGTGGTCTGCAGCATCATGATCACTTCGTTGCTGTACTGCGGCAGTGCCCGGCGCAGGGCCGATGGCAGCAAAATACGTTTGTACAGTTTGAAGCGCGACATGCCCATGGCCTTGGCCGCTTCGATCTCACCGTTCGGCGTGGCCTTGAGGCTGCCGGCGATGATTTCAGCGGTGTAGGCGCTGGTGTTGACCGCAAACGCCAGACAGGCACAGAACGTTGCACTGGACAGCCACGGCCACAGGAAGCTTTCGCGTACGGCTTCGAACTGCGCCAGACCGTAGTAGATCAGGAACAACTGAACCAGCATCGGCGTGCCACGAATCACGTAGGTGTACAGCCACGCGGCGCCGTTGACGACCGGGTTCTTCGAGACGCGCATCAGCCCCAGCGGCAGGGCCGCGAGCAGACCGAAAAACAGCGACAGCGCGAGCAGTTTGAGGGTGGTCAGCAGGCCGCCGAGGTACAGCGGCATGGCCTCCCAAATGACGTTGTAGTCGAAGATCATAGATCAGCCGCCCTTACGCCTACCGAGTAGCGCTTCTCAAGTTGACGCAGGATCAGCAACGAAACACTGGTGATCACCAGGTACATCGCCGCCACTGCGAGGAAGAAGGTGAAAGGCTCGCGGGTGGCATCTGCCGCCTGCTTGGCCTTGAACATCATGTCTTGCAGACCGACCACGGAAATCAGCGCGGTGGCCTTGGTGAGTACCAGCCAGTTGTTGGTGAAGCCCGGAATCGCCAAGCGAATCATCTGCGGCACCATCACCCGGAAGAACACCTGAAAACTGCTCATGCCGTACGCCATGCCCGCTTCGGCCTGACCTTTGGGGATCGCCATGAACGCGCCACGGAAGGTTTCCGACAGGTACGCACCGAAGATGAAACCGAGGGTGCCGATACCGGCGGCCAGCGGATTCAGATCGATGTAGTCGTCATAACCGAGCATCGGTGCGACGCGGTTGAGCAAGTCCTGACCGCCGTAGAAGATCAGCAGGATCAGCACCAGATCGGGAATCCCGCGGATCACCGTGGAATACAGATCGCCCAGCCAGGCCAGCCAGCGCACTGGCGACAGGCGCAACGCGACACCGATCAGCCCGAGAACGATGGCCAGAGCCATGGACGACAAGGCGAGCTGAAGCGTCAGCCATGCGCCATCGAGGATGACAGCCCCGTAGCCTTTCAACATGATTCAGGTCCTCGAAAGTTGGGATGAAAAAATGGCGCAAACCGCAGAGATCCTGTTGCTTGCGCCATTTCGGACTTGTCGCAGAGACGTGTTACTTGCCGTAGATATCGAAGGCGAAGTACTTGTCCTGGATTGCTTTGTATTTGCCGTTTTCGCGGATGGCCGTGATGGCAGCGTTGATCTTGTCTTTCAGGGCGTCGCCCTTACGGACTGCGATGCCTATGCCGTCACCGAAGTATTTGACGTCGGTGAACGCCGGGCCTGCGAAGGCGAAACCTTTGCCGGCGTCGGTGCTGAGAAAGCCATCTTGCAGCAGGGTGGCGTCAGCCACGGTACCGTCGAGACGACCGGCGGCCACGTCGAGGTAGATTTCGTTCTGCGAGCCGTACGGCTTGATCTCGGCACCCACTGGCGCGAGGACTTCGCGGGCGAAACGCTCGTGGATCGAACCACGTTGTACGCCGATGTTCTTGCCCTTCAGCTCAGCCAGACCTTCGCTGACCTGAGTACCGGCCTTCATGACCAGACGTGCCGGGGTGTTGTAGTACTTGTTGGTGAAGTCGACCGACTTCTTGCGATCTTCAGTGATCGACATCGACGACAGGATCGCGTCGATCTTGCGCACTTTCAGTGCCGGGATCAGACCGTCGAACTCTTGCTCGACCCACACACACTTGACCTGCATCTGCTCGCACAGTGCGTTGCCGATGTCGTAGTCGAAACCGACGATGCTGCCATCCGGTGCTTTCGAAGCGAACGGAGGGTAAGCCGCTTCGATACCGATCTTCAGAGGTTTTTCGTCAGCGAAGGCGTTCATCGACAGCACGGACAGTGCCAGGGCGCCAAGCAGCACAAGTTTCTTCATCTTGGGACTCCATCGGTAAAGGGCAAAAACGGCAGAGTGAGCGACAGCCCAATATGCGAATGGGTGAATCGGGAAATCGGTTGCTGCATCGGTGGGAAGTTTCCCATTGAAACCATCGCAGGTTTCAACGTCAGCCACGATGAGCGAGTGATCGGCATTCTAACGACAGGCCGGAAGCCGATATTTCTTCAATGCGACAACTAATTACAGATGCACAGAGAAAGCGACTTTGGCGCATTGACAGCCCTGCAATTTCATGCAAGAGCGAAAGACAGTGAACCGATCTATGCTGCAAATTGCGGGCCTATTATTCGCAAACCCTTCTAATCCGGCAAGCACAGCGTTGTGTCTTATTTTTCACTGGGGGTTTCGAGGCTCTAAAACGGGGCGATGCGTTTCCCTTTGCCCCGTCGCGGGGCGGGCGGTTACACATTCGGTTACGTGGAAGGTGTTGGGTAACAGCGGGAAATGTCTTACGGGGTAGATCGATAATTATTGGTTGGGTGCGCTGATGGTCTGACAATGGACTGCGATGGCGTCTGACAGATTGCTATCGCGAGCAGGCTCACTCCTACAGGGATCGCATTCCATCTGAAGGAACCCGGTCAATTGTAGGAGTGAGCCTGCTCGCGATGAGGCCAGCCCAGTCACCACAAAACCTCCAGACACAAAAAAGCCCCGCCCGGCAAAACCGGACAGGGCTCCTATGCTTCTAACGCTTAAGCAACATTCATCGTCTTGTGCGTATCAATCAAATGCTGCACCACACCCGGATCCGCCAGCGTCGAGATATCCCCCAACCCGTCATATTCCGCCGTGGCAATCTTGCGCAGAATGCGGCGCAT
>Ga0207696_1000660_pt1 | contig 24610 bp, 21 predicted proteins | sample KBSS54metaG_FD_184403 | JGI IMG/M metagenome (GOLD analysis project Ga0207696, IMG submission 184403) | Switchgrass rhizosphere microbial communities from Kellogg Biological Station, Michigan, USA - KBS S5-4 metaG (SPAdes) (version 2) | ecosystem: Host-associated > Plants > Roots > Rhizosphere >...
TTAACGTTATACAGGTAGGTCCAAAAAGAGACGTTGAAGACTCTTATGGAGAACTTTCTCGCTCTTGGGGCAATGATGAAAATGCTTGCATCATGATCAGGCCAGACGGTTATATTGCTTGGCAAAGCAACAAAATTGAGTCGGCGGACGATGAATTGCACAAAGCCATGTCATCAATACTTAGTTTGAATTAGGATCTCACCCGCCAAATTCGAAAAGCCTCTGTTAAAAGCAGGGGCTTTTTTATGTGAATGTTTTTAGTACTTAGAAACCTATATAAAAATTTGGATTGAGTTGGGCAGATTTTGATTTCAGTTTAATTTTATATTTTATAGTTAATCGCACCCTCATAATGGTCAATATCTTGTGAATTGTTTGAAGAGTTCTTTCGTGGCAACTATTGCTGCTATATGTATAATTATGGGTAAAATGGCTCCTTATAATACTAATTCCTTTGCATCACTAACTTGCAAAGTAAAATTGACTGATATGTACCAAATTTAAATTAAGAGATATGGATAATTCATGAATTTAATAAATCACAGTAGTAAGTTCTTTCTTGCAATTTTTCTTATGATAAATCTTTCAAATACATATGCAGCAAAGATGGGGGCTGTAGATGCTGAAGTACAGGAGAGTGCTGGAGATGCAATGGAAGCTGCTGGAGCAGAAGCTGTAGAGGCTGGTGGAGAGGAGACTGCATGCCGTGCTGACGAGGCTTGTGATGTTGCATCTGCTGTTTCTGAGGATGAAATGTATGGTGGAATTCAACAGGAATATGTCGTAAAAGGCTGTAAGGTAACAATCTACAGCGATGGGCCTGTGAAAATGGTCAATGTAAAGACGGATCAACCATGTGATGCTCCACTTCCTAAAGACCATAAATTTTCTAGATAGACTCTGTGAGCCTATAAATTATTTTGTGCGCCTTTAAAAAAGTTTTAGTACTTAGAAACCCATATAAAAATTTGGATTGAGTTAAGCAGATTTAGATTTCAGCTTAACTTTATATTTAATAGTGTCTTGGGAATGAATCTTCGTTTTCTGCTATTTAATCTTTAGCATGTTGTTTTTTCTCAAAATCATGAACCATTCGAATACGCTCTTCAGTTGCAGGATGAGAAGATAAAGTATCAAGAACAGCTGTAGATAGTTTATTAGTTGAAGATTCTTCTTGAGAAGTTGGTGGGTTGGACTGATTTTTTTTATCGATACCTTCTTCTGTTGTATCGCTTAAACGTTGTAAGAAATTTGCGAAGTGCGAGACTTCGATATGCTTCCTATCCATCAGCTGTAAAGCATATAGATCGGCTTCTGACTCAAATTTACGTGAGTAATTTGCACCAATCATAGCAGCCGGTAATGAGGTAAATAAGTCTGAATTATCTCCGGTCATTGCAATGTATAATATACTTAGGCCTAAACTAGTTAACCCTTGTTGCAAACTATGGCGATAAACCAAATGGCCTTGTTCATGGGCTAATACGCCTAAGATTTCCTGATTAGTATGTGCCATTTTGATCAGTTCATCTGTGATAATAATGGTATTATTGGGTAGCGCTACAGCATTTGCCCCTAATTGATCGCCTTTACGGAAGACTAATTTGGCTGGTCTGTTTTCCGCAATAGTATTCAAATATTGTTTAGTAATTTGGTCTTTTTGAGTTTGTGCTAATTGGCTGGGTGCAGTCCAATTATTTAATACATAATTCTCGGCTTCATCACCTAATTTCTTTAAAGTATTCTCAGGTAATTGAAAAGCAAGATAATGGGATGTGGCTGGAACACCCCATTTCACTAGACTGATCGCAAAAGTAACCACAAAAATTACACTAAATAGAATAAGACCCGGAGAACGTTCAAATTTCCAGATCGAATGTTGAACCTTTTTAGTTGTGTAATTAAACCATTCAGGTAATGCATTATGAAATTCAATCCGTGCATCATCAGATAATTCAATCACTGGGTGTAACTGTCCCAGCGCACCAATCAATTTCATATCAGTATATTGATAATGACGTTGTTGTTCTAATTGCTCACCATACCGAATGAGAACTTCAGATTTAGATTGAGCTGAAATCTGAGCACGGTGAGGTTTAGACACTATGCCATCATAGAAAATGATATCTACTGCTTGGGACATAAATTATAAAACTCAGATTATTATAGAGAGATGTCAATATCAAAAATATCACTGATTTCTTCAGCTAAAGCACTTTGTTCTTGCTGAGCGAGATTCATCATTTGATCTGGATCATCTAATAAAATTAAACTCATCGATTCAATCTGATATTTGTGAATACGAACCGCAGCCCAAGCAGACATTAAACCTATGGTTAAGATTTTTACAATCCAGTTTGAAGCTACAATCCATGCAAAACGCCATTGATTACAGTCTGTTTTAAATTGACTGTTTCCAACTGTCGTATTGTTCCATGTAGTAATAAAAATACGTGCAGCAATTAATGGATAAATAAATAATCCAAGAAATGCATATACCATAACTATTCTGAAGACTACAACGTTCGGTGAGAACCCAGAAATTGTTCCTGCCATAGCAAAGTAAATTATTGAAAAAATAGCAATTATACCAATTGCAATAAAAACTGGGATATAAACTGCTGCCATATATGCAGACCATTTCGCGTTTAATTTAAAATTTAATTGTCCAGCATATAAGTTGTTAAGATAATATTTTTTATATAGCCAAATAGCTACAGGTGTAAAGATTCCTAATGTGAAAATATATACCAATATACTCAAAAGAAAGACTTTATAAGATTCTTTTATCGTTCCACCAAAATAAAAACGTGCGTTGCCGAACTTACTATTTCTTGCCGTAAAACGCAAAGTAGCACGAATTAGCCAAGGTACTGCTGTATATAGTGCAACTAGTCCAACCACAGTCGCAATCATTGAATACTGTGATGAAATTGCAAATATTGCGTAAATTCCTAATGCAATTAAACGTCCAATCAAAATCTTGGTTGGAATGCCTGTAAAATCAAAGCGGCGTTCAAAAAATTCAGTATTGCCATAGAAATAGCGTAAGCGACGAACTTTAGCCCACGGTGCATATAAGCTTAAAGTAATAATAGTTAAAAGAATATTAACGATCCAGATTCCAAAATATTCTGAAGCTTTACCATGAAACTTAAAATGATAAATTCCTGATTGTGAAATTGGTGGTGACGTAATATTTTGATCCTCATTCAAATCTTGAGGAGATGAGGGTAAAGCTTGTTCTTGCATTTTATTCTCTTTATTGAAACTAAATGATCTTGATTGAAAGTAATAGATAATTAGAAAACTATTGAGAATATTATATATTTTTTATAAATTGAAAGGAATAGAATGAAAAGCAAACAACAATACCACTCGTCTCCCTATGCGGCGGAACGGGAGAAAACACCTTTTATTTTATATAAAGCCTCTTATTATTTTAGTTGACAATAATATTGTTTTCGCCAATCAACATAGTTTAAGTCTAAATAATCTTCATTCCCCAATTCTATGGAATAGTATGATCGCAAGGCTATTTCAAAAGCTCCTTCATGGTGTAAAAGCTCTGCAACTTGCTGCATAGTCAATCTACCTAATAAATTATGATAAAACTGATTCACAATTGCATCTGAGTTTTCTTTATCTTCTTTAAATATTGAGATTAACTGAGATGATATAGTTTCTAGTAAATAAGGAATGTCACATTCAATAATAAAATCACTTTCTAATCTCTTTTCTATTGTTTCTTCTGCAATTGAGTGGATTATCAGTTTCGATATTATTTCTGAAGATTGTGAAAGAATCATTATTTCTCCTTTTTCTTCCAAATTTTCAAGTATTTTACTTACCTTGTTTATATAGTCTTGATGAGTGTTCGGTAGCATTAAATTTTTTAGCCTTAGAGATTATTATTAATATTATAAATTTTCTTCAATTAACATAGTACCCCTTATACGAAATACTGGCACAAACCCCAATCAAAAAACCTATAAATCGCTAATCTGTTCTTAACTCCTGTGACTTTATAAACCCCAATTTAACAATAAATTTTAATTATTTACCTTTACTTTTTAATGATCTATTTTAAAGCAAATGTCGTTTTTGTGTGCTTCACTGCGATAGGGTAGAGTACTATGCTTTGCCTGCTGACCACATTGCCAGTCGGTTGTCGCAGACCGGGAAAACAAAGTTGATATGCAAAATTCTTGTTTTAGCTGCGATAGGAACTCTTGCTGGACTATTGTCTCCCGCACTAGTTGCAAAATGAAAAGATAATTATTTGAATATAATTGATGTTTAGGTATATTTTTTGAAGGATTAGACTTCCGTGAAATTAGAAACAGCAAAGCCCTGACAATGTCAGGTTTTTGTTGTTTCTATCGAAACATTTTATATCTAGTTTATCAGTTGTTATAGCTATAAAAAATTATTTTGTCTAAACTTGATTATTTATAAAATATAAGAAATTAGTTATATGCTCGATCAAGAAATTGGACTGACTTTTAAAGGTTTAATGTCACTTATAAAGAATAATCCGCTGAACGAAACCTCTAAAATTAAGTATGTGCGTCACAAGAGCAATGGAGAATTTTCAGAGCTTTTTGATAATATATTTTTGAATATTACTGAACTAGAGGAATATCAGAGAATACAAAGTAAAAATGTATTTAAAAATATTGATTACATAATATCTTTTTTAGGTACAGAAGGACAAAAATCTTTATTTTGGGGTGTATTTAAAGTCAGAAGTGAAAAACATAGTGAAAATAATCTTTTTGAATATGAACTAGAAGAAATGCCACAATTTAGTGAGCTGAAGTTCAGACTAGTAGTCGATTGGGGTAGAGCTACTCTATCTTGGCATCAGCACTATACTTCTGATAAAAAAGTTATTGAAATATTGCCTAAGGGCTCTCTAGATAAATTTCCTGGCTATGAAAACGTTAATTTGTCTTGGAAAGAACTTAACAGAGTAATCGGAACAGACTCATGGAAGACTGCTTTACAGAATCAAAAAGCCGTTTATTTAATTACAGATATTTCTAATGGGAAAAAGTATGTTGGTTCAGCGTATGCGGAAAATATGCTTCTTAATAGATGGCAAAACTATGCCCAAAGTCGTCATGGAGGTAATCTTCAATTAAAGCAATTACCGTTAGAGCATATTGAAGATAACTTTTATTATTCGATTCTTGATATCTTTAAAGCTAAAACAGCTGATAAAGTTATATTGAGTCGAGAAAGTTGGTGGAAAAATACGTTATTAACAAGAAGATTTGGCTACAATTCCAATTAATACTCATTTAGTCTTTCTAAAATTAATATTCTCCTTATCTCAAACACGTGCTTAAATCAAAAGACAGCCTCACTATAGGCTGTTTTATTTCATCATTTATAAACCCCAATTTAACAATAAATTTTAATTATTTATCCTTACTTTTTAATGATCTATTTTAAAACAAATGTCATTTTGTGTGCTTGACTGTAAAAGGGTAGAGCACTATCCTTTGCCTGCTGGCCACATTGCCAGTCGGTTGTCGCAGACCGTCTCATAGAAGCATTAAAGGTTTTATACTTTTAGTGTGTACACCCTCGCGCCCCCTCTACGGTGGAACGGGAAGGGGACACCCTCGGGTGTGCTGGATCTATGACCAGTCTGCGAACCCCCTTTCGTTCTGCCACCATAATTTTAATGTTTTGGCAGAACTCCCAATAAAAAGGAGTTGGCTTTGCAAATTCATTATTTCTTGGCAGCCTTTGCCAAAAGCTATAACGACACAACTTAAACTTTTATAGCAGTTTGAAAGTCACTGGGCTTTTCGGACTTTAAATCGTCACGACCAAAAAAACTTAATCAACAAGAAAACTTGAGGTGTGCCAAGCACAGTCTTTACGGCTTTGCTATGCCTTTTATTTGCTTAAAAAAGAGCGAAGGTATTTTTATCTCATTTATATACAACAAGAATTTATTTTATAACGGTAGAACTATGCCACATTCAGATCTCCCATTTCGTGCTTTAAGTGTGCTTCACACTTCCCGATATCTGTTTAACAACTATGGCTTTCATAATGTCGGGGTTGACCGAATTATTGAAGCAGAAAAGATGCCGAAAGCCACGTTTTATAATTACTTTCATTCAAAAGAAAGGCTAATTCAAATGAGTTTAACCTTTCAAAAAGATGGGCTAAAACATGAGGTACTTTCAATCATTCATGTTCAAAAAGACTTAACTTTACTTGAAAAGCTTCGCAAAATTTACTTTTTACATGCCGATTTAGACGGGCTTTATCATTTGCCTTTTAAGGCTATTTTTGAGATTTCAAAAACACATCCCAAGGCATATCAGGTAGTCGTTGATTATCGAAACTGGTTCATTAATGAAATCTATAATCTGCTTTTAGCAACCAATGCAAATGCTTCAAAACAAGATGCACACATGTTTTTATTTGTAATTGATGGAGCAATGGTTCAGCTTTTAGATCCAAAAAAGCCAGATGAAAGAGAAAGGTTGTTAGATTATTTTTTAATGCAGTTTATTTAGTGCAAATGAATAACTTAAATGACACAGCTTATAGATTATTTTGATTAGGCATTTACTAAAATAGACAAATCTGTCTATTTTTTATAAAATATAGTTGTTTATAACTCAGATATATAAAAAAGTGATGTTTAATAATATCTTTCAAATTTTAGAGAATTTTGGTTTTCTCTCAAAACATCGTTCGGTACACCTTCAATTTTCAGATGCATCCCTGAATAGTCAGGTTTTTTTACAACGTATAGATGGGCAACATTATCTTAATCAGGGCATAACTGCGGATTTGATTTGTTTATCAACCAATGCTCACCTTCCACTTAAAAAATTTATAGGTGTACAGGTTGCTGTTGATCAGGTGACAGATCAAGGACAATTATTTCGTACCACAGGTATTATTACTGGAGCATCGCAGGGGCAAAGTGATGGTGCTCTAACTTTATATAAGCTCATAATAAGTGATTCAACTTATCTTTGGCATAAACGCAGAAATAGCCGTGTGTTTATGAGCAAGAGTGTGAAAGAAATTAGTGAAATTCTTTTTCAAGAATGGCAAGGAAAAAGCCCATTATTTGCTGCTAGCCTTACACTAGATTTGAGTGGGTTAAAACAGCAATATGATACTCGTCCTTTCGTTATGCAGTTGAACGAAACTGACTATGACTTTCTAACCCGTTTATGGCGAAGTGAAGGCATTAACTGGCTGATTGATGAAGCGGAACTGATTGTACCGAATAATACAGATCATATTCAGGCACAAAAATTACGTCTTATTGATGATAATAACCAATTTCAAGCGCTGACAAGAAGAACGGTTCGTTACCATCGCAGTAGTGCAACTGAACAGTTTGATAGCATGACTGGCCTAATCGCTGGTCGCAGTTTACAGCCGACTTCTGTGTATGTGCAGCGTTGGCAGTCAGATGTATTACAACAAACAGATGGGGCTGGCAATGTACAAAGTAAACATCAACATAGCAGTAATTATGACAATCAGAGTTTAAGTCTTGAAGATGCTTGGCATTTTAGCCCAGCATGGATGCAAGATTTGAAAGGTGAAGATGGCGCAACACCAGCAAGTGGTCAGCAGCTAGAAAAATTCAATCAAAACTTAAGTGCTTACCATGATGCCCAATCTAAGCAGTTTATTGCTCAAACTACTGTACGGGATACACAAGTCGGCTATTGGTTTGAACTTAATGAGCATCCAGAAATTGATCTACATAGTGGAGCAGACAAAGAGTTCTTAATTATTGGTAAGAGTTACTACAATCAAAACAATTTACCCAAAGATTTAAATCAGCAAATTCAAGCTTTGGTTCAACAAAGCGATTGGCAGTTGGGTAATACAGAAGAACGTCAGGGTAATGAGCTGATTTTACAACGCCGCAATATTAAAATTGTGCCTGAATATCAACCATTACAAAATCGGCCTAAAGCTTCTCCTCAACGTGCGCGTGTAGTTGGTCCAGCAGGTGAAGAGATTTATGTTGATCAATGGGGGCGCATTAAAGTTCGTTTCTTGTTTACCAGAAGTGATGACCATAACCACGATGGTGGAGCGGGAAGTAATGACAATGATACTGATTCTGCTTGGGTCGATGTTTTAGCCCCTTGGGCTGGAAAGGGTTATGGTGTACGTTTCTTGCCACGTGTTGGAGAAATCGTTGCTATTAATTTCTTTGATGGTAATGTCGATCGCCCATTTGTGGTAGGCCGCATTCACGAGGCCGAACGTCATCCAACCCGGTTTGACCAGAAAGGACAGTTACCCGATACTAAAAAGCTTAGTGGTATTCGTTCAGAAGAAGTGGGTGGAAAAGGCTTTAACCAGTTACGTCTTGATGATACAACTGGGCAAATTAGTGCACAGTTACAAAGTAGCCATGCTGCTAGTCAGTTAAATCTTGGTAATTTGAGCCATCCTAAAGAAAGTGCGACAAGTGAAGGTCGTGGTGAGGGGTTTGAACTCAGAACAGATCAATGGGGAGCTGTTCGAGCTGGTAGTGGTTTACTCATTACTACTTATAAACAGGATCAAGCCCAAGGTGTACACCTTGATGCAAATAATGCCGAACAACAAATAGAGGGTAGCCTCAACAATGCCAAAGCACTTAGTGAAGTTGCTAAAAATCAGCAAACCGATCCACTGGAAGTACTTGAAAACCTAAAAACTTTTTTAGAGCAAATTGAACAGCAAGATAAAGATAAAGCAGCTGTATTTAGGCAAGCTATTATGGTGTTAAGTGCACCAAATAGCGTGGCTATAGCGAGTAACGAAGATATACACCTAAGTGCAGATGGCCAATTAAGCCAAAGTGCTGGAGATAGTATTAATTTAAGCACTCAAAAGAACATAATTGCACACGCACAAAATAAGATCAGTCTTTTTGCAGCCCAACAGGGAGCTAGACTCTATGCGGGTAAAGGGAAAGTTGAGATACAAGCCCAAGCTGACGGAGCAGACTTGATTGCACGTAAAGGTGTTCAGATTATTTCTACAGAAGATCGAATTGAAATTACTGCCTCTAAAGAAATTGTAATCACATCTGGCGGTTCCCAAATTAAGATCAATAGTTCGGGCATTTTCCCTGTCACAGGCGGGAAGTTTGAGGTGAAAGCTGGGCAGCATTTATTTACTTCTGGAGCAAGTGTGAGTGCAAATACTCCACAGTTACCTAAAGCTAAATCAATGCAAGGAGCTTTGGAGTTATTACGGAGTTATGGTGGAGATAACTTCTTTAAGCAAAATAGCTATAAAGTTATTGATTCATTAGGTAAGCAAATCACAGGCAAACTCGATGGAAATGGTTTCGCACAAGTAACAGGTATTGCGCCTGGACCGGCTAAAGTAATTTTTGAGAAAGATAGTACAAGTGCATGGCTACAAAGCAGTGATTTTAATCGTAAATACACTTGGGCTGAGCCAATCAAAAGCATCCAAGGTTTAATGAAAAATACCCTAGGAGCAGTGGGGGAAAATACTATGTCTCAGTTGCAAAATAATCTTTTTTCAGCTGATAAAAATAGTTTCAAAAACTTTGGCAAGAATACTTTAGATAATTTAGTTGGACAAACAGTAGGTCAGATTAAAAATCAGGTAACCAATACCGCCCTCAATACTGTTTCAAAACAACTTAATCTCAATTTATCTGCCGATCAAATGAAAAGTCTTGGTCAAATGGCGGTAAACCCAAGCCAGTCTCTTGAAATGCTTAAAGAGCAGAGTGAAGGTTTTCTCAGTAATCAAATGGCTGCAAAATTATCTAAGTCCATAAATCAAGATTCACCTATTCAGCAGAGTGCTGTAGATACTTTTGTGCAGTCAAAAAAGTAGATTAGATGAATAGAGCGATTCAACATAGAAAAATATTGCTGTAATTGAATGAATTAAAGGTTTTATATTGATGGCTAAAGAGAATACACAACAGAAAGAAATTAAAAAACAACCTGCTGTTGAACTTGCTGTTTTTAACTTAAATAGCGTTACGGATGTAGCGGACTTGCAAATGATTGCAAGTCAGGTTCAGCGTTATTTACAAGTGTGTGGAAACACGACACTAGAACAAATAAAAAGTAAGGCCAATATAACCACGGTTGCTAATATCTTTGCATTAACGGGTAGTGTGTTAGACCTAATGCTCTATGCTACAGATAAGAAAACTGGTGATGTTGCTGTACAACGTGGGGCATTACTTGCGGCAAATTTAATAGGCTTATTTTCAGAACCAAGTAATGAAGCTCATGCGCGCATGGCTTTACGTCCCATGTTTGGTTTAATGGCACAGCGCTTATATCGAGAAAATGGAAAAATTACAGAAACTGATATTAAGCGGTTAGGTTTACATCTTAATGCGATGATCGCTGGAGATTTAGAGAACTTTTTAAAAGAGACTCAAGCGAAGTTAATCACTCTAGTTGCCAGTGCTACGGCGTTGGGTGTAACTATATTACAAAGCATGGCGACCCCAGCAATAGGTATAAATGTAGGAATAACTACTGCTGCAGGTGCAAGTGCAGAGAAACGAGATCCAAAACTCAAATTTACAAATTGGGCCATTCCACTCATTGATTTGTTAGGGAAGCCTACCCAAGCAAATTTAACCCCTAAAATACAACCAAATATAACAAGTCTTTTACAACAAGAAGCAACTCAAGCTATTGCGGCTTTAAGTCAAACTTTACAACAGCAAGCGAATGCAAGCCAAAAATATACGTTGGCATGGCTATTACAAGAAACACTGAAAGCTATACAAGCATTAGAAAATAAAGGTAATGCAAATGTGCCAATCAACCAGACGGGTGAGTATGAACGGCATACGAAAGGAGACACTTTAGAGTTTGTAAGTTTACAGGCAGATGCTTTAAATGCTCCGCCATGTGAAGGTGCTGATTCACAATCTGGAAAAAGTATTAGCTATTCAATTGGTGCTGAACGGGTTCAACATGCAGACTTCTATTTACCGAAAATAGGTTTTTCTTTTATACGGCAATATAACTCACAAATGGATGAGTTTGATCAAAGCATGATTGGTGCACGTTGGATGATGCCATTTTCCAATATGATTCAACAAAATGCTCAAGGCTATCTATTTATTGATAGTAAAGGGCGAAAGCATCAACTGCCAGCTTCCATTACATTTGAAACTTATGAAGTACCGTATGAAGGAATAATAGTACAACCTCTTAAAAGTGGAGATTTGGTTCTAAACTTTGGGGGAGACTGGTCTTTTCAATTTCATCAGTTTTCAGTTGGACAGCCTTATCAATTGATTCAACAATTCAATGAAAAAACACAAGAAAAGATTGATTTAAGTTACCTTATTTTTGAAAAGGTTGCTTATCTTCAATATGTTGATTTTCAATTAGAGCATGCCAAACACCAATTAAAATTTGCTTTTAATGAGCAAGTTAAAATTATGGCGGTTTTTTTAGATGATAAAGCCGAACCATTAGCACGTTATGAATATGATACCCACGGTAACTTAATTAAAGCTATTGATCAGAATGGCCATACAAGAACTTATGAATATAATCACTTTCATCAACTAACACGTTATACAGACCGTACAGGGCGTGGACAAAATATTCGCTATGAATCAATAGACGCTAAAGCTAAAGCGATAGAAGAATGGGCCGATGATGGTAGTTTCCATACCAAATTAAAATGGCATCCACGTTTACGTCAAGTGGCGGTTTATGACGCTTATGATGTTCCAACTTACTATTACTTTGACCTCAATGGGTTTACTTACCGCACACGTTTAGCAGATGGACGTGAATCATGGTACAGCCGTGATGGGCAAAAGCGGATTACTCGTCAAATTGATTTTGAAGGGCGAGAGACTCAACAAGAATATAATGATCAAGATCAACTTGTTAAAATTTTCCAGCCAAACGGCGGAGTAATTCGTTTTGCATATGATGAACAGGGTAATTTAGTTGAAATTAAAGACCCAGAGGGCAGTATTTGGAAACGCGAATATGATAAAAATGGTAACCTTAGTAAAGAAATCAATCCATTAGGGCATATTACACAGTATAAATATAACAATAATAATCAATTGGTTGAAGTCATTGATGCAAAAGGTGGTGCTAAGAAAATTCGATACAATGAATTGGGGCAGATGATTTCATATACCGATTGCTCAGGTAAGAGTAGTACATGGGAATATGATGAAGATGGTGCACTTACAGCTGAACAAACCGCAAATAATAAAGTTGTACAGTATATTTACAGTACCAAGGGCCGAGATAAAGGGCAGCTACAAAGCATTATTTATCCTGATGGGTTAAAAGAATACTTTGAACATGATGAAGAAGGACGCTTACTTAAGCACATAGATACTAAAGGTTTAGTAACGGAATATAAGTACAATCAAGTTGGCTTATTAGAGCAACGTATTGATGCCAATCGACATAGCGTAGCTTATCAATGGGACAAACAAGGCCGCATTCAAAAGCTGATTAACCAAAATCAAGCCGAATATTTGTTTGAACACAACCCGTATGGATATTTGATACGTGAGCAAGCCTTTGATGGAGAGGAAAAGTACTATAGTTACAATGAGAACGGAAGGTTATTTCAAATCCGTCAACCAAATATACTGACCCAATTTGACTATTATGCAGATGGACAAATTGCTTCGAAAAGCTTTACCCATTTACATACAGGGCAGAAACAAACAGAACAATTTGACTATAACCTGAATAGCCAACTGAGCCGAGCCAGTAATGAGATTAGCCAAATTGATTTCTATCGCAATGCACTTGGACAGTTGGTTAGAGAGCACCAACATTATAAAATTCCAGAACTGAAACCGCTCACAGCAGTATTACGTTATGAATATGATGAGCTTGGAAATTTAATTAAAACAATTCGACCTGATGGCCAAATATTGAACCATCTTGTTTATGGTTCAGGGCATATTTATGCAATTGGTTTAAATAACCAAGAAGTTGTTTCATTTCAGCGTGATGATTTGCATAGAGAAACAACACGATTATTAGCAAATGGACTCATTCAAACCAAACAATATAATGATATCGGGTTATTGAGTTCACAGCTCATTCAATCTGAGCAAGAAACCCTAGACTATTTACAATATCAAGCACATAGATACTATCAATACGATCAAAACTATTTGCTTAGCCAAGTCGAAGATAGCCGTCTGGGTAAGCTCAATTATCAATATGACCCAATTGGGCGTTTAATCACAGCTCAAAGTTTACATAAAGCAGAAAGCTTTAGCTTTGACCCAGCAGGTAACTTAATTGACACTGACTCGGTATTAAGTCCAGCACAAATTAAAAATAACCTTATTAAAAGTTATAAAGGTAAACACTACCAATATGACGCTCAAGGTAATGTGACAGAGATTACTCAAGCAGGCAAAAACCTTAAACTGACTTGGGATAATCAAAACAGACTTATTCGAAGCGATAATAATGGTCTAGTTACAGAATATGGTTACGATGTCTTTGGTCGTCGACTCTACAAAAAAACAGCTAATGCATTAACATTATTTGGTTGGGATGGAGATTTAATGATATGGGAGTCTTTTAAATCTGCACAGACCAATTATACAAAGCACTATATTTATGAACCTGATAGCTTTGTTCCACTATTACAAGCTGGTTATAAGGATTTCATTCAACTCATAGAAACTCCTGATTATCAGGAATATCAAACAAAACCTTATTCTATTTATAAAGACCCAGTATGGAATCGTAATCTTGGTAAAAAGCGTACTGATTTAGAGCAAATTACATTCTACCACTGTGATCAGGTGGGAACACCACAAACCATGACCAATATCCGAGGAGAGCGTGTCTGGGAAATTCTCCAAGACACGTGGGGAACGGCATCAGAAATTACAGTGCTAAACCAAGATAATCCATTTGAACAAAATAATTTACGCTTTCAAGGACAATATTACGATCTGGAAACAGAACTGCACTATAACCGTTATCGTTATTATGAGCCTCATAGTGCAAGATATGTGAGTAAAGACCCGATTGGTTTAAGTGGCGGAATTAATACCTCTGCTTATGTAAGTGATCCAACTCAATTGATAGATCCGCGGGGGCTTGCATCGAATTCGATTGGTTCATATGGAAGTGTAAAATCAGCATCAGATACATATGAAAAGTATGCAACAAGTAAAAGTTTAAAAGATGTAGCTGAAAGATACGCGGCAGGGAAATCTGTAGGCGGCTCAGCGACAGCAGGAGTTGGTGTTGGGATTTACGCTAATTATAAAGGTAATGGTGAAAGTACCTTAACAATGGAACGAAAAGTAGGTTTAGGTTATGAGTATGGGGTTTTTGAACGTAATTACCATTATGGGGAAAGACAAGTTAATAGAGGTTATATAGAAGGGTGTGCAGCAACAGGAGAATCTAAATACTGTGCGGGCTCACACACTGATAAAATAAGCCCTTATATTTATAAAGATGAGTATAAGTCAAAAAGTAAAGCGAGAGGGATTACTATTAGTCAAGGTAAAGAAATGGTTGGTAATCCAAATGGCCCATCTATTATTCATGGTCCTGGTCATAGTTGGGATTTGGGAGCACATGGCTTCCCTTCAACATATTAAAGAGAAACCTGTCTAAATATAAAGATATTAGTTCATCTTGGATAATTCTTGAGCTGCATATGAGTTTCCTGCTTCAGCAGACTTTTCAAACCAGGTACGGGCTAAGGATAAGTTCTTATCTACTCCTAGCCCGTCTTTATATATTTTCCCGAGATGAAATTGTGCATTGCTTTCGCCTTGATTTGCAGCTGCCAAAAACCATTTTTGTGCTTGAGGATAATCTTGTTTTATACCATCTCCGAGTAAGTACATAAGCCCTAAATTATACTGGGCATCAATATCTCCTTGGATAGCAGCTTTTAAATACCATTGAGAAGCTTCTAACTTGTTTTGACTTACTCCTCTACCATGTAAAAACATGGTGCCAAGATTTGTTTGAGCATCTGAATCACCTGCATTTGCAGCATCTAAGTAGTATTTAATAGCCTTTTGATAGTCCTGCTTAATACCTAAGCCTTTACTGTAGAAATTTCCAAGTTCGTTTAAGGATGGAATATCACCTTGTACTGCGGCTTTCTCATACCAATATTTTGCTTTGATATAATCTGGTTTAATATGCTCATTTCCCATGTATAATAAACCTAAATTATATTGAGCATTAACATAACCCTGATTTGCAGATAAAGTGTACCATTCAATAGCTTTTAGAGTATCGGGTTGAATGTCTTTATATCCTTCTGCATACATTACACCTAAATTGTACTGTGCTTCCGGATCTCCCTTTTCAGCTTTTGATCGGATATCATTTACATTAATATTATCTATATTATTCTGATTAGAGTGCTGTTGTTCATTATTGTCATTAGCTTGATTGACAGATTTTGCACAACCTGAACTTAAGATACTTAAAAGACAAACAGTTAGAAAAATTTTTTTTGATAACATCTTTTATCTCGGATAGATTAATGGGTGTTAATTTACTATACAAGAATTCTACTTGCTCAATTTGCAACGTAAAATAACATAAACGAAAAAACAACGTTTCAAAAAGAAGGATTTTCATAGATCAATTTTAATAAAAGATATATGCCTGTATCTATAGAAAATTATAATCTATCTAATTACTGATTTTAATAATAAGAATAGTTTTATGATCATGTACATACTACTAAAGATTGAGAATATAATTTCAAAGCTTCACAAAACCAACAGTCAACTGTTGATCATAAATTACCGCCAGCTCTAAGAATTCCTGAGGCTCCTTCCAAAATGGGCTATCATCCACTTGATTTCCAAACCAAGGCATGTTTTAAATGAGAGATAATATGAAAATTTTCTTATCAATATTTATATTTAGTACATTAACTTTGGTAGGATGTCATTCATCTAATATAAAAGTCAAACGCTCCAATAGTGAGTTAAGTAAATATAAAAAAGATGCAGAAAATGGTGAACCAGTTGCTCAATATAATATAGGTGTTATATATCAACAAGGATTAAATGGTAATAAGGTTAACTTAGATAAAGCTGTGTATTGGTTTGAAAAAGCTGCCGAACAAGGTAAGGAGGAAGCCAAAGCTAATTTGGGTATAATTTATTATACAGAGGGAACTAAATATACTAATATTCCCAAGGCGTTAGATACTTTTTCTGAACTTTCGAAAAAAGATAATAGAGTAGCTATTAATTTTTTAGGAAGAATGTATAAGGATGGAGTTGGTGTAGAGCAGGATAGTAATAAGGCCTTTAATCTTTTTAATAGAGCTGCTCTTTTGAGTGATTTAAGTGCACAGTTTAATTTGGGTAATATGTATTTTAATGGTGAAGTGACCCTTTAGATTATGAAAAGGCTGCCTATTGGTATAATAAGGCTATTATAAATGGAAAAGATGGCGATACCGCTAAAATACTTGCTGGAATGTACTATGAAGGGAGAGGGGTAGAAAAAAACATTAGTAAATCAATTGAATTACTTCAAATTGCTGCTGATCAAGGAGATCAAGAGGCGGCCAAAAATATAGAAATTATAAAAAAAGAATGTGGCTGCTAATAAATATTTATTAAATTGTTCTAAATTTTATATAAACTAAGAACAATATATAGTTAATTAAATATAATATTTTTATTGAAATTGTTGTTGGTATTAAGGAATGCTGGATTTACTTTTGAAAATGAGTTTTTTAATAGTATTTTTTAAAATTTGAGTCTATTATGATTAAATATTTAAATATCTTTATATTCAGTCTATTAGTAGGATGTAATATCCCTGATAGTTCAGAAAATTCTGAATATGAAAATTTAAAAAGTGCAGCAGAACAAGGAGATATTCGTGCTCAGTCACAAATGGGTGATGCATATCTATTCGGTGAGTATGATTTAAATGTTGATTATAAACAGGCTTTTAATTGGTATCAAAAAGCTGCTGATCAAAATGATGCAAAGTCTCAATATAATTTAGCAATAATGTACCTTAATGGTTATGGCATAAAAAAGGACTTATCAAAATCTGTAGAATATTATCGTAAATCTGCTTTACAAGGAGATGCTGATAGTCAACTGCAATTAGGAATTAGATACCTAAATGGAGAAGGAGTGGAAAAAAATATTCAAACTGCAAAAGAATGGTTTCAACAAGCAAAATTATCCGGGAATCAAGAAGCCGATATTTATTTAGAAAAAATGAATAAATAATAAGGGATAGATTTGTTAAATCGGTATTCATGAAGAGGGAATATTTATTTTTAATATTAAAGTTAATGAAAAACTATCATTTAACTAATGATATGAAAAATCTATTTGAAGAATATCCTATCTTGTAATTTTAAGATATGATTGTGGATTAATTTTTGTTGTTATTATGATCAAAATAGTTCAATGTATTCCAAAATATAGTAGATAGTTTACTAATAAATTTTTGAGTTTAAAAGGTTATTAATTATCAATACTTTATTGATTTGTAGGTAAAAGGTTGTAGGGCTAAGATAATGTTTTTTTTAAGATCCTTAAATTTATATATCTTAAGTTTATTTTTTTGTGTTTATGCTTATAGCGCTACTTATGAAAAAAGTAATGAATTTCAATTAGCAAAAGCTGGGAATGTTGATGCCCAATATAACATTGCAATGAACTTTTTAAACGGAGAGGAAGGTTATCCAAAAGATTATAACCAAGCTAAAAGATGGTTTGAGATAGCTTCCAGACAAGGAGATACATCAGCCCAAAATGCTCTAGGAATTATTTATTTAAGGGGGGGATAAAGATTTAACTAAAGCAGAATACTATTATAGATTAGCTGCAAACAAAAATCATGAAAATGCTCAGTTGCAATTAGCTCTTATTTTATTAAATAGTAAAAAAAGTGATAACTTGAAAGAAGCTAAAGAGTGGTTGGAAAAAGCTAGCCTTAATGGAAATATAGAAGCTAAAGATAAGCTTAAGGAAATAGAAAATAAATAATATTTTAATGATTAATAATTAGTATATGAAAGTATTTTATTTAATCTATAAAAAATATTTTATTTCTGGACCTATGATTTTAAGTTTTTGCACTTGTAATAAAAAAGGAGAAATTCTAATGAAAATTAAACTTATTGCTATTTTCTCAATATTATTGATACTTACAGGTTGTGGTAAGAAATATACGATTACACCTGATGAGTTACCAGTTGCTCATGTTAATCAAAAATATCATCAAGTGATTCATATTTCAGGTGGTAAAGTCATTGATAAAGATCAGCCATTGAACACAAATATTCCTAAAGATTTAGGAATAACAGTGCAACCTGCTAATGATCGAGATGGTTATAATATTATTGAGGTCAAGGGAACCCCAAAATATAAAGGTACATTTACAATTCATATCTGGGTGGGTTTTTATGCAGGCGGAGGTAATAAAATCGATAAAACCTATGCTTTTACAGTTCAGTAGAATTTTTTAAATTAAATTAATCTGCATATCTGTTATTGAGCTAGATTATCTGGATATAAAAATAGTGACGATCGAAAATATTATTAGATTATTTTTTATTACTTTGAGCTTTGAGTAATAAGAAAGAAAAGGGAGGGGAAAGCAATCAAAAATACTTACTTTCCTTACCTTTAAAATAAATTAAATCTAAGCTTAACTCAGTTAAATATTATTTCTTTTGCTTAAAACGGTATTTGCATTTTAGGCAGAGATAGTCCTGAAAAATGTTCTTATCGATCATCACACCCGCTTTTTTACCAAAAATATTACCCACCACACCGCCAGTGATTCCTGCACTAATTGCACCGACAAAAGTTCCAACAGTTCCGCCAACAATCACACCTAAAGGACCAGCAATCGTACCAATAGCTGCACCAACAGTAGCGCCAGTTGCTGCACCACCTACAGTGCCTGCCGTTGTGCCAGCAGCTGTTAGTAAAACACCGCCGGTTGTTCTAAGTAATTTGTCATGGTCACGTGCTTCAATTTCTGTAGAACCACACTTAGGACATTGCAGAGCTTTTTCCATAAAATTTCCTGTCTTTCATCATTGAGTGACACAGTTGACGGCGCTAAATCAGTAAAGTGGGTAAAGAACGTCTTTCGATGAAGTGTCTTTTGCCTATTGAGTGATTGCAACAATAAACTGGTCTGCTTTGATTTTAGCTGAACATGAGCGCAAATATTTATAGATCATGTAAACACTTGTACTTTAATAATTATCCCATTAAATACCAATGTTTAGAATGACTAAGGGTTACATATCAATGTGCCTAGCAGAGAACCATTCAACAATGATGAATAGAATGTGAATGGTTTTTTGAATAGATTTTCTGAAGTTGCTTAGGGTGGCGAGCTATTCAATGATAAAAGGCTTATCCTGTTTGAATAAGCCTTCTTTGAATATTAGAGTGCTTTTTTCCAACTTAAAAATTTATATAGCCCAAACATGAAAGTGATCCAGATCGGAAGTAAAATCACCGATTTTTCAAATCCTTGAGTCCACATAATATATAAAATCATGCCAATGAAAATTAAAACAATATAGTTACTCAAAGGCGAAAATAGCGCAGGAAATTTGACAGCTTTACCTTCAAGTTTCATCGCACGTTTAAACTTCAAATGGGTAAAGCTAATAATTGCCCAGTTTAAAACCAGTGCAGCCACTGCCATGTACATGAGGTAGCTTAAAGCTTCTTCTGGTACGAAATAGTTAAGTAATACACAACCAAAAATCAGAATAGAAGAGAAGATAACAGCAGCTTTAGGAACACCCTGTTTGCTCACTTGTGCAAAAACTTTTGGAGCATGGCCCTGTACTGCAAGTCCATATAACATACGGCTGTTGGCATACATGCCGCTGTTGTAAACCGAAAGCGCAGCAGTCAAAATAATAAAGTTGAGTAAATGTGCAGCCCAACCAATGCCAAGCTGGCTAAAAATCATGACAAATGGGCTTTTATCTAATCCACCAAGGTCAAGCTGATTCCACGGAATAAGTGACATGATGATTGCAAGCGAAGCCACATAGAAAACCAAGATTCGAAAGATGACTTGGTTAATGGCTTGTGGAATGCTTTTTTCAGGATTTTCAGCTTCAGCAGCAGTCATCCCAATCAGTTCAATACCGCCAAAAGCAAACATTAAGAAGGCGAGCATATAAAACAGGCCCGAGAACCCATGTGGGAAAAATCCGCCATGCTGCCATAGGTTTGAAAAGCTAGCTAATGAGTCGCTACCCGCTGTAAGCAATAAATATAGACCAAACACAATCATCGAAATGACAGCAGCGACTTTGATAATGGCTAACCAAAATTCGGATTCGCCATAAAATTTAACATTGCCCAAGTTCAAACATGTGACTAGAACAAAGAAAAATAAAGCTGATATCCAAGCGGGAATATGGGGCCACCAGTAATGCACATATTTAGCAACTGCTGTCAGCTCGGTCATCGCAACTAGAATGTAAACCACCCAGTAGTTCCAGCCCGATAAAAACCCGGGGAATTTTCCCCAATATTTTTGTGCAAAGTAACTAAAAGAGCCGACAACCGGTTCTTCTACGATCATTTCACCCATTTGGCGCATAATTAAAAATGCGACCAAACCGACAATGGCATAACCTAAAATAATAGAAGGACCAGCGGACTGGATGACTTGTGCAGAACCTAAAAATAAACCTGTCCCGACAGCGCCACCCATAGCGATTAACTGGATGTGACGATTTTTAAGTCCGCGTTTTAATTGGGAAGATGAGTTGCTCAAAATATATGCGCTGAATAAAAAAGCTGATGCTATTGTAATAGATTGTGCATCATTAGCCTAATCAGAAAATGGTGATGAATTATCAGTGTAGAAAACTACAAATATTTGAAATGATTGAAGACAATTGTTTAATGTACAAATAAAATAGAAGTTGATGAATCAAATGACAAAGTTCTATGTAAGTTTTTAAGAGTGTAATGCTGTAAAGATGATTGTTAAAAATGGAGATACTTTTATCTATGAAGTTTGCTGGGATATTGTATTTCTAACAGTGTTAACAAGAGGAATTTATATTCGTAAAAGAATAAAGTTGAATAAGGGAATAAAGGTTTTAGAAAATGCATTATAAAGAACTATATAAATATGAATATCTTATAAACTCTGGTTGTACAAAACTAATAAAAGGAGAGATTCTGGGGTTTTTATTTTTGCTTTTTAGTATAGTTGTTTTTTGGACTGATATTTTTGAATCGGATAAATGGGCAATAGATTTATTTGGTGTTAATATATCATTTTACTATTTGTATTCTGTTACGATTGGTATATGTGGACTAGTTTATTTATTTGGAAAAATTTTTAAGTATTATCGTTATACTATTTTTAGGTTTTATTTTGAAAAAGATTTTTTGATATTAGAAATTTGTGGAATAAAAACTGTTAAATTTAATAAGTTTAATATTATTACTGATCAATATCGTATTGGGCATTGGAACGGTTTTAAAAAGGAATACTTTAATTGTATAGGTATTGCTAATGACAAAAAAGTATACTTAATTCCAGTAGCTGACGGTAAGCAAGATGAGCTTATAGAAGTCTTAATGAATCATGTTGATAAACAAGTTGAAGCCTAAATAGACCTATTCCTATTTAACTAATTCTAATTAATATCTAAAAAAGGATTCACACAACTGTACGAATCCTTTTTTATAAAAATGATGTTTTTATAAATTAGAAAGATACCATTTTGCCTGGGTTAATCATTGCACCGATGCCATACATGCTTTTTGCGAGTGGAATAACAACGGGTGCAAGTGTGCGGCCAAACATAATATTTTGATGGTCAATTTTAGATAACATTTCAAAGTCATTAGATTGCCCAACAAAATCACTTGCGATGGCTTTACCAATACGAACAGTCTGCGCCACACCATGACCGCTCCAGCCGTGAACAGCATAAATTGGGAATTTATTACCAAACTTACGGCTATCCACTGCACCATTTACCGTTAAATCAGTCGTTCCACTCCAGACAAAATCCATCTCTAGATTTTTAATTTGAGGAAACACTGTATGAATTCGGTGCTCTAGATAATTTAAGGTTTTCTCGGGACCCCAACACGTTCCAGTGCCTTGACCACCAAACAATAAACGGTTATTAAAAACAGGACGGTAGTAATCAATCTGGAACTGAGTGTCATAAACCGGATGCCCAAATGGCAGAAGCTCTTTCGTATCAAGCTCTAGCGGAGCGGTGGTCGCAACATAGGTATAAAAGGGAATAGTGGTATTGTTTTGCTCTGATAAAAGTTTAAATGAGGCATGGTGAACTGCCAAAACTACAGACTTTTTAGCTTTCACGACGGCATTTGCTGTTTGAACATAAATACCATCTGGTTTTTCTTCTATTGAAATGACTTCTGTTTGCTCATAAACAGTACCGCCGTTTTGGCAAAAGCCATAAATTAAGCCACGGTTTAAAGCTAAAGGATGAATTTGTCCACCCAACTCATCAATTAAACCGCCCGTATAATAATCAGACTTAATATAGTCCATGAGTTCGTGTTTACCCACAATGCGGGTATGGTCTTCACCTAAATACTTTCGTGCATCGGCGCCTTGTGTTAAACCAACCAAATGTCCTTCATGAACGGCGGCAGTAATGTGGCCACATTTTCGGTCAAAGTTGAGCTTGTATTTTTCTGAGATGTCATCAATAAGTTGCATGGCTTCTGTAGAGGTAAAATGCCAAAGTTTTTTTGCATCTTCATAACCTAATCGATCGGCCATTTCTTGAGCTTCCCAGCGAGCTAAACCTGGGGTGAGTTGTCCACCATTTCTGCCAGAGGCTGCACTACCAATACGATTTTTTTCTAATAAAACGGTATCTACGCCTTGTTCAGCTAAATGTAATGCACTTGATGAACCTAATAAACCACCGCCAATAACCACCACATCGCATTCAATATCAGCTTGTAAACTGTCAAATGTATGCCAATCAGAAAGTGAGCTTTCATAGTAGTTCGCTGGATTATCTACCGATGTGCCTTCTACAGTGGTTGTGTCAAATTTTGCATGTTTCAGATTTAACCAACTCCATTCTTTGCCCACTTGTAGAGATTTACTGGGTTTATATTCCACGTCTTTTAAAAACTGGGGTTTAGAAATAATATTCATGATGAAGTTCCTTAAAAATTAATAAGCATTACTAATTGCAATACTTTGTTTTTTAATCGTTTTATAGATAAATAAGAGAATGCCTAAAGATAACCAGAAACATCCGAAAGTCAGTGAAGATGAGTCAAGGTTAAGCCAGAGACAAATAATGCTGATGACTGATATAAGTGGCAAAAATAGGTTTAGAAATTTATTTTTAAACCCTGAGCGCTGTTTATCTTTAATATAAAATTTCATAAAAACCGAGAAGTTTACGGCTGTAAAAGCGACTAGAGCACCAAAGCTGATAAGGCTTACGACTTGTGCTAAATCTAGAAAAACCGCGGACATCGAAATAAGACCAACAAATAAAACTGAGAAAAATGGTGTACCTAAGGAGATATGAATTGTCCCAAAATACTTTTTAGGAAAAATATTGTCAGTGCCCATTATATACAGTAAACGTGAAGCACTGGCATGTGAGGCTAGGCCAGAGGCAACAGTGTTCATAATTTGCCCGCATAAGAATATGGACTGGAAAAAAGCCCCGCCGACATAAAGCACAATTTCAGGAAGCGCTTCAGTAGGATGCTGAAAGCGAAGATTGTTTGGAAAATAAAGCTGAATAAACCACGCGGCGGTAAAGAAAATGAATCCACCAGCAAGTGTTGTTAACATGACTGCTCGTGGAATATTTTTAGTTGGTTGTTTGGTTTCATTTGAAAGCGTAGTAACCGCATCAAAACCTAAAAATGAAAAGCACAAAACTGAGGCGCCCGCAACGAGCGGTAGTAAAGATTGGTGCTCATGCCAGAGGGGAGCCAAGGTAAACACATGCTCATAACCTTGAGTCGAGCCAATACCTTGAATCACTAAATAGACAAAGATAACCATGAGTATGATGGGTGCAAACACAAACAACAGGCTTAAATTGGCAAGTAAGCGAATACGGAAACAGTTCACTAAGGTGACTAAGCTCGCCGATACAAGCACCCAAAACCAGTAAGGCAGACTTGGAATGAGGGCAGTGAGATAAATTGCGGCAAGTAAAACATTAATGAGTGGTAATAACAGATAGTCGAGTAGGGAGCACCAACCGACAAAAAAGCCACTTTTAGGGCCTAGGCTTTCGGCAGTATAACTATATGCCGAGCCTGATTTTTCTGAAGTTTTACTGAATCTTGCATAGCTCCAAGCGGTGAGTAACATAGCACCAAGTGCGAGTAAATATGCAAGTGGCACGTGACCATTGGTAATTCCAGAGACAATGCCGAAAGTATCAAACACTGTCATTGGCGTCATGTAGGCAATACCAATAATCGTGACTTGCCAAAGAGACAGTTTTTTTAAGGAAGACGTTTTATTTTCCATGTCATTTCAACCTCAAATTTCGTTGTTTTGCTTTTCATCCGGAAAAGCGATGC
>Ga0207696_1000673_pt1 | contig 24020 bp, 14 predicted proteins | sample KBSS54metaG_FD_184403 | JGI IMG/M metagenome (GOLD analysis project Ga0207696, IMG submission 184403) | Switchgrass rhizosphere microbial communities from Kellogg Biological Station, Michigan, USA - KBS S5-4 metaG (SPAdes) (version 2) | ecosystem: Host-associated > Plants > Roots > Rhizosphere >...
GGAAGTACGCCATCAGGCCGACCACCAGCACCAGGAACGCCAGCGCCAGATACGAGCTGATCGGGAACAGCCACATCTTGTATTTCAGGCCGGCCCGTTCGCTGGCGCTCAGGCCTTTACGGAATTGGAGCTGGGCCAGCAGGATCATCACCCAGGTCCAGATCGCGCCGAAGGTGGCAATCGAGGTCACCCAGACGAAGACTTTTTCCGGGACCAGATAGTTGAGCAGCACGCCCAGCAGCAGCGCGAAGATCGACAGCAGCAACGCGCGACGCGGTACGCCGTTGCTCGATGTACGAGCGAAACCGGCCGGCGCCTGGCCGTTCTGCGCCAGGCTGTAGAGCATGCGCCCGGTGCTGAAGATGCCGCCGTTGCACGACGACAGCGCAGCGGTGATCACCACGAAGTTGATGATCCCGGCGGCGGTCTTGATACCCAGACGTTCAAAGGTCATCACGAACGGGCTGCCCTGAGTGCCGATTTCATTCCACGGGTAGATCGACAGGATCACGAACAGCGCGCCGACGTAGAACAGCAGGATCCGCCAGAACACCGAGCCGATCGCATTCGGGATGGTCTTCTGCGGGTTCTTTGCTTCACCGGCGGTCAGGCCGATCATTTCCACGCCGAGGTAGGCGAACATCACCATTTGCAGGGACATCAACACGCCCGTCACGCCGTTGGGCATGAAGCCGCCGTGGGCCCACAGATTGGAAATCCCCAGCGCCACACCGTCGTTGCCGAAACCGAAGGCGATGATGCCGATGCCGCCGAGCACCATGGCGATGATGGTGACGATCTTGATCAGGGCGAACCAGAACTCGAACTCACCGAAGGCCTTCACCGCGATCAGGTTGATCGAGCCCATGCTGACCAGCGCCGCCAGCGCCCAGATCCAGCGCGGGACATCGGGGAACCAGATGCCCATGTACACCGCCACCGCCGTGATTTCGGCGACGCAGGTCACCAGCCACAGGAACCAGTAGTTCCAGCCGGTCAGAAAGCCCGCCAGCGGGCCGAGGTAATCCTGTGCGTAACGGCTGAAGGAGCCGGCGACCGGGTTGTGTACGGCCATTTCGCCGAGGGCGCGCATGATCACCAGGATCGCCAGACCGCCGATGATGTAAGACAGCATGATCGCCGGGCCGGCCATTTCGATGGCCTTGGCCGAACCGAGAAACAGACCGACACCGATGCAGGCGCCGAGCGCCATCAGGCGAATATGCCGTTCACCGAGTTCGCGTTTGAGCGGACCGCCTTGAGCGGTTTCGCCATGGGGCGGGTGATTGCCGACTGGCATGGGGGACTTCCTCGTCTTGTTATTGGATGTGACCACCGAGTGTTCAAGCGTCGGCCGATAAGCCTGCGCCTGGGTTAAACCGGCCGTGCTTCGTGGGCAGGACCGTCCCGCAGAAGCAACCTGCGGGATCAGCGGGGCGTGCAGTATAAAAAGCTTGCGACAGGTTTTTTCACTCTATAAGGCATCTGATTCAGACGTAAACCTCGCCAAATACAAGGTTTACGAGACAAACCATCCTGCATTTCGAGGATTATTCACCGCACAAATGGGCGCCGAGTATTGCACAGCAATGGTGCAACGTCATGCCGCGACCAAAGTCGCAGCAGCCTGAAGACCTCTCTGTTCCGGCCTTTTCAGGCTTGCGATCACTCGCCTGCGGGTTACAGCCGGATTTGCAGATTTGTTCAGGGTCCCTCCTTCACAATTTTTTCACCCGCGCCAACCACCGACTAAGCTTCAGACAAGTCCGATCAATCTGCGTGAATGGATCAATCGACTATGGGCGCTTTGTGGCAAACCGATTCGAGTGAAAAAGTGGTTCCGACTGAACGTGTGGATGAAGCGCCTGTACCTGAAAAACCCCGTCGTAACCGGCATGGGTGGAAGGCTTTCTGGCTCCTGTTGGTGATCATTGCGATTGTCGTGGGCCTGGCTGCGATGAAGGAAATGCGCACGTCGCGTTTTCAGTCCCGCGAGGTCAGCCAGTACGCCGCCAAACTCAAATATGAGTTGCAACCAGGACCCAGCGAAGCGATCCGCTATCCGGGCAACGGGCCATTCGACCTGCGCCTGGGTTACAGCTCGCTGGACGAGTTCCTGCCCCGGCTGATCAAGCGCAACTACGTGATCACCGAGCAGACGCGCTTCTCTCCGGCGCTGCTCAACTACACCGACAAGGGCCTGTTCGTGCCCTACTCCGAAAAGATCCAGGCCGGGCTGTCGATCACCGATTGCCGCGCCGCGCCGCTGTATCAGTACAACTATCCGCAGCAGCTGTACGCGAGTTTCGATTCGATCCCGCCGGTGGTGGTCAACAGCCTGCTGTTCATCGAAAACCGCTTTCTGCTCGACCCCAGGCAACCGATGGCCAACCCGGCGGTGGACTGGCCGCGCTTCGGCATGGCCGCGTGGTCGCAGGTCGCCAAGTTGCTGCACTTGCCGGGGCAGTCGGCCGGTGGCAGTACTTTGGCCACCCAGCTTGAGAAATACCGCCACTCGCCCGACGGGCTGACGGTGTCCGGCGCGGAGAAGATCCGCCAGATGATTTCCGCCAGCGTGCGCGCCTATCAGGGTGGCCCGGACACCTTGCCGGCGCGGCAGAACATCATTCGTGACTACCTCAATAGCGTGCCGCTGTCGGCGGTGCCGGGGCATGGCGAAGTGCATGGCATGGCCGAGGGCCTGCGGGTCTGGTATGGCGCCGATTTCAATGAGGCCAACCGTAAACTTGCGAGTACCGAAACCGATCCGAAGACCATGGCGGACAAGGGCCTGGCCCTGCGCGAAATGCTCTCGTTGATGATCGCCCAGCGCCGTCCTTCGCATTACTTGACCAAGGGCCGCGAAGAACTGGTCGAACTGACCAACAGCCACCTGCGCCTGCTCAAACAGAACGGCGTGATCGACGCTGCCCTGGCCGATGCCGCACTGGCCAGCACCATCAGCTATCGCGACTGGCAGACCCAGCCGACGATTCAACCGATCGAAACCAACAAGGGCATCAGCGTCGCCCGCAGCCGGTTGGCGTCAATGCTCAACCGTCCGCTGTACGACCTCGACCGTCTCGACCTGTCTGCTACCAGCACCTTGCAGGGCGAGCTGCAAACCCAGGCCACCGCCTACCTGAAAAAACTGGCCGACCCGGCCTACGCGACCGAAGTCGGCCTGATGGGCGAACGCCTGCTGACGCCCACCAGCACCACTCAGGTGCGCTACAGCTTCACCCTGTTCGAGCTGACCCCGGACGGTTCGCGCGTGCGGGTGCAGACCGACAGCACCGACCAGCCGTTCGACATCAACGAAGGCAGCAAACTGGAACTGGGCTCCACGGCGAAAATGCGGGTGCTGACCACCTACCTGCAAATCATCGCGGAGCTGCATGACAAATACGGCGCCATGACTGTGCCGGAACTGAAGAAAGTCGACGTGCCGGATCAGGATCGCCTGAGCCAGTGGGTGATCGATTACCTGATCCAGAACAAGGATCACGACCTGTCGAAAATGCTCTCCGCCGCCCTCGACCGCAAATACTCGGCCAGCCCTGGCGAGGCGTTCTTCACCGGCGGCGGCCTGCACACGTTTCATAACTTCCGCAAGGAAGACAACGGCCGCCTGCCAACACTGCGCGATGCCCTGCGCGAGTCGATCAACCTGCCGTTCATTCGCCTGATGCGCGATCTGGTGCGCTACACCACCTACTCCGGCCCGAACAACAGTGCGGAGTTGCTCAAGGACGACCGCGACCCGCGACGTCAGGAATACCTCGCCTCGTTCGCCGACCGCGAAGGGACTTCGTTCCTGCTCAAGTTCTGGAAGAAGTACCGGAACAAGGACACCCAGGCCCGGCTCGACACCTTCCTCGACAGCATGCGCCCGACCCCGATCCGCATGGCCGCCGTGCACCGTTACCTGCTGCCCAACGCCAGTCAGGAAGACTTCAATACCTTTGTGCGCTCGCACCTCAAGGGCGTAAAAATCACCGAAAAACTCACCGACGAACGCCTGGAGCGGCTCTATCTGGCCTACGGCCCCGGCACCTACGACCTGCCGGATCAGGGTTTCATCGCCAAGGTTCACCCGCTGGACCTGTGGATGATCGGCTACCTGCTCAACCACCCCGACGCGACCTTCAAGGACATCGTCAAGGCCAGCCAGTTCGAGCGTCAGGAAGTCTACAGCTGGCTGTTCAAGAGCAAGCACAAAGGCGCCCGCGACAGCCGCATTCGCACGATGCTGGAGATCGAGGCATTCCTGGAGATCCATCAGCGCTGGCAGAAAGTCGGCTATCCGTTCGATCACCTGGTGCCCTCGCTGGCCACCGCCATCGGCAGTTCCGGCGACCGCCCCGCCGCGCTGGCCGAGTTGATCGGCACCATCCTCAACGACGGTGTGCGCATGCCGACCCTGCGTATCGACAGCCTGCACTTCGCCGCCGGCACGCCTTACGAAACCAAGCTGGTCAATGACCCTCACGTGGGCAAGCGGGTGATGCCGTCCGAAGTCGCCACGGCGATGCGCGAAGCACTGTCGCAAGTGGTGGACTCGGGGACGGCGAAACGTGTTTCCGGCAGTTTCAAACTGAACGATGGAACACCGCTGACCATGGGCGGCAAGACCGGTACCGGCGACAACCGGATCGAGGCGATCGGCTCCGGCGGACGGATTCTCAGCTCGAAGTCGATCAACCGCACGGCGACTTTCGTGTTCTACATCGGCGACCACCATTTCGGCACGCTCACCGCGTTCGTGCCGGGGCGCTCGGCGGAGAACTTCAAGTTCACTTCCGCCCTGCCGGTACAGGTGCTCAAAGGCATGGCGCCGATTCTGATGCCGTACCTGCAACCGGGCAGTGATTCGCAGTGTCTGGCGCCGCAAGTGGCGACGGTGGCATCCGCAGCGGACTGAATTGATCCGAGGTAGTAGTTATGTGTTTTATGCATTCCAATATTCAATAAATCAGGTATTAACCCGACACTTCGGCAGCAGGCTTTTAAACTAATTAATCCGCTCATTGAACGTTAGGCTGAGAATTCTTTACTTATTCAAGGCCTGCACCATGACTGCAACATCCATATATAAAGGGCAACATTACGACTTAATTAAATCGCGCATTGATCCGGTGTTCAGCGATATGCAGTTACATCGGGCCCAGGCGCTGAGCAACACGCCTCTGCAGCTTGAATCATGGATGATCGAGACTTCGGCCAACGAGCTGGAACGAATATCCGCCGATAACCGAAAGGCGTGGGGCGCACAGAACCGTATCGATCGCCTGCTCGGACGACTTCAGGATGTTTACGCTTTCGCCGAACCCTTGCTCAAGGCCAAGCTGCTCGAACAGTTCCAGATCGATATCGACGTCAAGAACACCTACCTGAGACTGTATGCCTCGGCTCAAACGCCCTGGTACGTCCACAACTTCAGCAAAGGCTCCAAGGCCAGAACCGTTTCGATGCTTGATGCGGCATTGCATAACTTCGCACGCGACGAGCGCTATCAACACTATTCGACCTTCATTATCAAAACCGATGTCGCACGCGACTTGTTCGACCCCTCGCCGATCAACCAGAAAATAAGCGTGAGCCAGTTTCAGGCGTTGTGCCGGGAGCTGGACATTGGCGCGCTCTACAAGCGCCATCTCGAGAGCATTCTGCTGGACAAGGAACCGGTGGCCGAAACGTACCTGCGCACACGGGTCGAGCAAAGCCTGCAAGCCACACTCAAGGCTGCCGCGCAGATGGCCCGGCTCAAAAAAGACATTGGTCACAGTGCCCATGGGCTGATCCGCGAAGTGCTGCTTGGCCGTCAGAATCTGCTGCTGGACGGCCAGGCGATGCGGGTCTGCGACCTGGGCATGATGGACCTGACTTTCACCGGCATCCTGATCATTCGGCCGGATCCGGAACAGCCGCAACACTCGCAAAAAATGATTGCCTATGTCCCCCATGACCCGGAGCACCCGCTCAAGGAATACGCCTCGACCCTGGATTTCATGCAAGAGCTGACCCGCCAGCTGCGGACCAACCAGACATCACCGTCCTCCGGACTCAGCTACCGGCAATTCTTCAGTCAGTTTGTCGATCATGAACAGCGCGGGCATTTTTTCGCCGGGCTCGAACAACGCCTGAGCTACGTGAAATGGTATCCGCGGGAACGGGGAGATTCGCGTCCCTCCTGGCGGGAAACACCGGTGGAGAAACCGCAACTGCAATTCAGCGCACCGCCGATCAGCTCGCCGCTGTGGACGTACCTTTTTCAGCAACGACTCAACAAGATCCTCAATGACGCCCGCCAGATTGCGGTGCCGACCGCCGACGCCGACGACAATGCGCGCTGGGCGTGGTGGGAAAACGTTCTGAAGATTGCCGGCGACATTTTCAACGCCGCGTTGTTCGTCGTGATGCCGTTCGTGCCGTATGTCGGTGTTGTGATGCTGGTCTACACGGCTTTTCAGCTGACCAATGAAGTCGTCGAAGGCGCAGTGGAGCTTGGTTATAAACACTGGACCGAGGCTGCGCAGCATGTCGTCGGTGTCGTCAACGATGTGGTGCAACTGGCGGCATTTGTCGTCGGTGGCCTGGCCGCGCAAAAAATCCTCAAACTGTCGCCACGGGTCGAAAGCATGAAACCGGTGACGGGACACGACGGAAAAATCCGCTTGTGGCACACCGACCTCACGCCCTACGCACAAACAGACATTGCCCCACCGCCCGCATCGAAACCGTCCGCATCCGGGCTGTATCGCCACGCGGACAAAGTGCTGCTGCCCCTCGACGGTCGGTACTACGCGGTGAAATATGACCGCAGCAACGGTCGCCATCGTGTCCAGCATCCGACCCGCCCACAAGCTTACTCGCCACAATTGCGCCACAACGGACAGGGTGCGTGGGTGCACGAGGGGGAAACACCGCAGGACTGGCAGGGCTCGATCCTGATGCGCCGGTTGGGCCCCGGCGTTGACGGCTACAACGATAGCGAACTGGAACACCTGCGCAGCATCAGCGGCACCGCGCCAGAATCACTGCGCCGGATGTACGTGGAAAACACGCCACCCCCGGCGCTCCTGTCCGATACCCTGACGCGTTTCCGGATCTGGGACGAAACCCGCAACGTCGGCCAGTTGATTCGTTCCGGACAACCGCTGGCCCCGACTGCCTACTGGTTCAGCCGAATCGTACCGGACATGCCCGGCTGGCCTGCCGACAAGGCGTTGAAAGTATTTGAAACCGCTGATTCGAGCGACAACTTTCACCTGTACGGCAATCCACAAGCGACAGCCGAACAGACGATGAGCATCGGCATGCCTGACCTGCTGGCAGGCGAGCTGCCGGAACGGCTGGTGGACTTTCTCGACGATGCAGACATGCAGTCCCTGCTCGGCCATCAATACCCCAAAAGCCAGCGGGCACAGGTGCTGCGCAACCTGCTGGGGGATATCGTGGAAACCCGTACGCCCGACATTTTCGATTACCAGTATCGGGCCGCAGATCATAGTGGCGATGCCCAGGTGCAACTGCTGCAACAGCAATTTCCACCATTGCCTTCACGGGTCGCCGAGGCGCTGCTGAAGAAAGTGACGCCGGCCGAACAGACCATCATCCGCGAAGAACAGCGCATCCCCCTGCGCCTGAAAGATCAGGCCCGGGAAAGCGCCTTTGAAATCAGTGCGGCGCGTGCCATTGAAGGTTTGTATGAACCGGCATTGCGACTGCCCGATACCGAGCGCTTGATTCTCAACGTCCTGAGACAACGCACCGATACCTTCGCCGATCTGCGCATTGAAGTACGCGAGCACTTTTATGACGGCGCGCTTCGCTGCAGTGTGGGCGACGAGCAGGCCAGTATCGTGCGCGTGCTGGTCCGGGATCAGCGTGGCCGCTATGAAGTGCGCGATGAGCGCAACGACAGTCTGCATCCTGCCGCAGACTTGTATGAAGCCATCCTGCTGGCCATGCCCGCCGATAAGCGTACCGCGCTGGGTTACCGCGCCGGCCAGGGACAATTGTTCAGACAATGGGTGCTGGTCATGACCGAGCGCCCCGCCGAGCGCAGGACGCTGCTTGCGCGTCCACCGATTCGCGCGCAGGTTCCGTTGCAAACCGAACTGCTGCTGCGCGGGCCGGGGCAATCGAAAAAAGCGTTGAGCGTGGAAGAGAAAGTCCAGAACCTCTACCCGCATTTCGACCAGGCCGAGGCGTTGGCTTTCAGTCGATCCCTGCAAGCGAACGGTGCCCCTCACTCACAGATCAAGATGCTTGAGCAGGAGATTCAACAGCTCAAGCAGACCCTGGAAACCTGGCGTCAGCGCTACCTGACTGATTGGGATCCTGAAAACCCGGACAGCAACGTGCCACGTACCTATTGGGACTACCAGCAAAAGGGCGGGCAGTTTCTCGCCGAACGCTTGCTGGACTGTTTCGAACGCAAGTCGGAGGTGTTCGGCGAGCGCAGTCTCAGCGTGCAGGAAGGCTACCGACTGGACCTGTCCAGCGAGTGGTTGCCCAAGGACATCGAGCGTTGGTGGCGGCAGTTGCCGGAAGAGCTGAAGCCCTGGATCGATCAGGTCACAACCCTGAACCTGGACGGATCGGTATTTTCTCAATCGCCGAACGGCCTGTTGAAAGACCTTCCCCACCTGCGCCATTTCAGCGCCCGCAACTGCGGGCTGACAGTTCTGCCGGAGCCTGTCGGCAAGATGCATTTGCTGGAAACCCTGCGCCTGAACGACAACCAGATCCGCCTGACGCCGACCACTGTCGAGCAACTGCGCAACATGACGCGCATGGAAACTCTCAGGCTCGATCACAACCCGTTGAGCCTTGCGCCGAATGTCGAACGCATGCCACGGCTCAAGGTGTTGAGCCTGATCGGCACCGGCCTCGAGAGCTGGCCACCGGGATTGTTCGAAAAATCCCGGCCACGCGGCTTCTTTCTTGATCTGGGCGCGAATGCGCTCAAGCGCATCCCGGATGTGCCGCCGGGCTCCGACAACGCGCGGCTGATCGCCCGTACCCGGGTCTACGCCAACAGGCTCTCGGACCCGGTTCGAGTCAAGTACGAACATTACCGGACTTCGGTGGGGATCCATCCACGCCTGACGTACAACAGCGCGGCGGAAGATCTGCTCGAGCGCTGGCCCGCGTTCGTTGACACCTCGCTGCACAACGAAACGGCCGGGCTCGGCACCTATCGCCCCGAGGCCTGGCACGACCTTGCCGGGGAGCCAAACGCCGACGGTTTCTTCTCGGTGATCGAAGACTTGACCCATTCGGCCGATTACATCGCTGGCGGCAAAGCCAATGATCAACTGACCGACCGCGTCTGGCGGATGATTGGCGCCATGGACATCGACACGCCGCTGCGCGAGGAGCTGTTTTTGATGTCGACCGATCCTGAAGGTTGCGAGGATGCCGGCGCGCAACTGTTCAACAACATGGGGGTCAAGGTGCTGGCTTCCGAAGCCTACTCGTACTCGACCAACCAGGCCGAGCTTGAGCGCAAGCTGGTGACACTGGCCAAAGGATCGGCGCGTCTCGGTCAGGTCACTGAAATCGCCCGGGCCGATATCAGGAACCGCACGGGCAATCCCGATGAAGTCGAAGTGCATCTGGCCTACGAAACAGGCATGGCGGCCAGACTGGAGCTGCCCTGGCAATCCGAAGGCATGAGGTATCGCCTGGTCGCCGGTGTCGATGATCAGACCATTGCCAAGGCTATCGAGTCTTTGCTCAAGGCAGAAGAAGGCGATGGCCTGGTCAATCAGATGATCGAGCTACCGTTCTGGGAAAGCTATTTGCGCAACAACTGGCCAGGAGAAATGGAAACCAACAAACAGCTGCACATGGAAAAGCTCGACGTGCTGGAAGCGCTAAAATCCGCGCAACGGGACTGGGCGCAATCAACCGACTCGTTACCTGCCGAGCGCGCATTGCGCAGGCGCACCCTCAGCGACCTGGCAAAGCGCTTGCCGATTGCCGAACAGGAGGTTTTCACCGGAATGGAAATGAGCACCGAAACCTATGACCGCCTGCTTCGTGACATCGGTTATCAGGAGAAGGAACTGCGCCGCCAGCTCACCCGGGAGGCCATGAGCAGGGCCGGAATCTGAATATCGCCCGCATGACGATCACGCCCTGAAGCCTCGCTGCAAAAGTCTTCAGGGCCCAAGCGCTAAACCTCCGAATCCCAGATCACCGTGACGTTGCCGACATAGCGTTTGCCTTTTCCCGGCTGGAGCATCTGTTCGACATACACGCCCGGAATCTCGAAGTGCAGCGTCGCGGGTGCTCGCTGCATGAAACTGGAAGGTTGAAACACCACGCCATCAGGATTGTTGCTCAAGGGGCGGCGCTTCACCGGTTGGCCTGCGATATCGGAAATGCTGTCGGGCAGGCTCACACTCAGAAAAACCTGCGCGTCGGTGGCGCCGCTGAGCGTATCGCGCAATGCGCAGGCACCGACGGCGGCGTACTCGCATTCGAAGTGCATCTTGAAACGCGAGGACGCGGAAATATTGAAAGTCTGATCGCGAAACAGCCGGGTCGGTTTGCTGCCTTGCTGCAACCAGGCCTGCCAGCCGCCTTGCGGTACCAGCGCAACCTTGTTACCGCCGGGCGGGATGTCGACCTTGAGCACATGCTGCACGTCGAGAAGAACCCTGAACGTCAGGCTGGAGGTGTCAGGCAACAGGTTGTTGCCCGTGTCGATGTCCTGACCGGAACCCACGCCATAGGTCAGTTCACCCGCATAGATTCCCGCCGACATGCCCAGCGGGTTGGGTGTACGCAGCTCATAGGCCACGTCCAGATAGTCGTAGGACATCCACGGAATGACGAATGCAGACTGTTTGCTGCACAGATTTTCGGCGGGGGTAAACCAGAAAAAACGAAAGAAGTTCGGACCATAAGAGGACATTGCACCGGGTTCGCACGGCCTGGGCGGTACGTGCCATCCCGACCTTGCCCAAAGCGCGTTATGCGCTTCGTATTCTCCGGAAACGCCAGTCAGATTACTTGCCGTATCACTGAGCACATAACGTGTACCGAAGCCACCGATACGCATTTCCACGGTTTGCGTCTCACCGGTAACGATATTGCGCACCGTCAGGCTGCGCCATTGCGCCGGCATCTTGAATGTCGCACCGTCGCGCTCAGCGCTTTCTGGCCGTATTGCCTGTACCGACGAGAAACGCATTGGCAACGAAACCCCCATAAGGTTGTAGCGTCGACAATCATTCGGGTACTGGCCGCAGTAACCGCTCTGCGGCGTCTGGTTGATGAACCCATTGTTCTGCGGGTTGGCGGGATCGGGGACGTAGGTCGCGCGAAGTTCCTGAGTGATGGCAGCCGCCGACGTTGAAAGCAGGCCACCGCAGAAGCAAAACACGCTGTTCTTCAAGCACTTGCGCACAGCTGAAACCATTGGCTATTTCCTTGCCTGTCAGGTCGTTTTTCCTTGTTCGGCATGCGCTGTTCATCCTGCCGGCGCCGCCACGTTGAACACGATATTGACCGTGCCGTTGTACTCGCCCGGCTTGTAGCCACCGGCCTGCTCGCGAGGCACGATCTCCAGTTGCACACGACGGCCCGCCGTCGCCTCCTCTGCGGACACCACTTGCCGGGGCGTCGGATCCTGGGCCAGTTCCTTGCCGTTGAAGCTGACGCGCAACACGATGTTGTCACGCGAATCGCCGCCGGCGGTCAGGTAAGGGAAATTCTCGAGACGCGCTTCAATGGCACTGCCGTCGGTTTTTACATCAAAGCTCTTGCGCAGCCCGAGCAACGTCGAGGTGTGGATATCCCACGGCAGGGTCTGCTCACGATGGATCCAGTCGGCTTCGCTGGGGAGCACGTAAAAACCCAGTGTCGGAATGTCCACCGAGACTTCGAAGGTGTGCTTTTCCTGGGCGGCAAACACCGCCGGATGGATCGATGTCGGGACGCTCAGACAGAGTACGATGGCGACTCGCTTGATCATGGCTGGGATCTCTGCGTGGGTGATGGTGACAATCAACTTCCCGGTGCCTTTGCGTTGAACAACAGCATGACCGTGCCGTCGTAATCCCCTGGCTTGAAACCGCCGAGCGGCTTGATCGGATCGATTTCCAGCAGCACACGCTTCCCGACGGCCGCTTCGGCCTGCGACAGGACTTCGCGCGGACGAACGTCTGCGCTCAGCACCACGCCGTTGAATTTCACATGCAGCAGGATCTCTTCGCCCAGCCTGCCATTGGAGAGGCGTCCGGTGCTCTCCAGCCGCGCTTCGATTGCACTGCTGTCATGGCGCACGTCAAACGATTTACGCAAGCCGCGCAGGGTCGAGGTGTTGTAATCCCAGAGCAGGCGCTGCGGGCGGTGAATCCAGTCCGACTCTGCGGGGATGACGTAGAACGCCCGACCGGGAATGGTCAGGAACACTTCGAAGTTGAGCTCTTCGCGAACCGCCCAAGCGGGGATACTCATCAGGGCGGTGAAAGCCATCAGTGCCGCAGCGGCGCATTGCTTGTTCATGATCGATACCTGGCGCGTCGTGGATAGAGGCCTTAGCGGCGCGCGACCCTGAGGTCTTTCCTGCTGTCGCCTTCCACCAGTTTGAAGCGGTATTCGCGGCCGGCTTCCTTTTCAAAGGCGAAGCTTTTGCCAGCCATCACGTGGTGTTTGGTGGTCGCGCCGCAATCGGCTTCATTGCTCACCGAACAGCTTTTGAATTCGTCGACCACCATCACCGTGTTGCCGTTGTTGCGGATCTCGTAGCGTTCGGGCGTGTCGCTGATCACCGTGTCGAAACGCGCATCTTTGGGGCGCACGAAAAACACGATGCCAAATCCGGTCATCACGTTGACCCCGGCCGACAACGACTTTTTGTAGTCTTCGCGCTCCTCTTGGGAGACCACGAATTCGTCTTCCTTTTCCGGTACGACCGGCACGAAACGCACGCGGAAGTAGCGTTCGCGATCCCGCTCGCCCATGTACAGCAAGCGCGTGCCCTGCATGCCCTGCGCCGGCACGATCAGGCGCGCGGGGCTGGCCATGATGCCGTTGCGCGAAGCGCCGTCGGCCGCGTTGACCACGGGAATCTCCTGCGGTTTGCCGTCGGCGTCATAGACGATTTCCAGCACATTGATCTTGACGAAAGCGGTGCTGTCACCGCTGTTGAAAACACGCTTCAGGTACGTACTTTTGTCGCCGTCGAGATAGTCGTACACGGTGCCGACATTGATCTGCGGCCCGGCATGGGCAGTCAGGCAACACAGGCCGGACAGCATCAGCAAAAACATTCGAGTCATGGAATTCAACCTCGTGAAAATGAAAATTGGCCAGCCCCGGAGGTTCATACTTCCGAATCGAAAATGATGGTGACGTTGCCCCACAGCGTGCCGTTCATGCCGGGTTTGAGCAGCGATTCGATCCACCGCCGAGGGATCTGGAAACGCAAGGTGCCGGGTTTTCGATCAACGTAACGAGTAGGCTCGAACGGCCCCAGCCAGGTGTTGTGCGACAACGTGCCGGACCAGCCATCGCTGTTGCCGGGGCCTGTGATACCTCGGGGCAGGGTCAGCTTGACCTCGAACTTGGAAAAGCCCACTTCGTTGTTGCCGATGCCGCACTCAGTGCCGCCCAGCGAGTTGCAGATCATCATCACCTTGAAGGGTGACGAGGCCGACAGGTAAAACTGCTGGTCGCGATAGATCTCGGTCGGCATGCGCCCCGTGTCGATCCAGCGTTGCCATCCGCCAACCGGTTCCATCGTCACCTTGTCGCCGCCGGGTGGCAGATCGACTTTCAGGGCGTGATGAACGTCGAGCACGAAGTCCAGGGTCAGGCTGGAGTCATCCGCACGAAAAAAGGGCCCCATGTTGAAGTCCGCGCCACCCGCTCCGACGCTATAGGTCAATGCGCCGGTGTACGTACCGGTCGGCATGGTCAACGGATCGGGAGTGCGCAACTCGTAGGCGATATCGAGATACTCGAAATCCATATGCCCGACATCCATCGCGGCAGTCTTGATACAGCTGCCTTGCACGGGCGTCTTCCAGAAAAACTGATAAGTCGTCGGTGAAGGAAGACCCCATCCGCTATAGAGGCAGGGGGGCGCGGCGTAGACCCAGGAACTGCCCTCCCAGAGTTTGCGATGCGCCTCCCCCACATCAGACTCGCCTGTCAACTCGGTGACGGGCTTGCTCAAGCGAAAGCGCGAGCCGATTCCGCTGATTCGGACCTCCACCGCACGCGTCTGCTGGGTCTGCTGATTGGTTACGTTCAGGACTTGCCAGGCGGCGGGCACTTTCACCCAGACACCATTGGCCGAAAACAGCGGGGTAAACGTACTGAAGCGAATCGGTACCCGGATGCTGAACATGCCGTTGCTGGCGCACTCACTCGGGAAATCCGCGCAATAACCACTGTTTGGCGTCTTGTTGACGAACACATTCTTGTTCGGCTGCGAGGAGTCGGGTTGGAACAATGCCCTGATTTCCTGATTCGCCGCCTCGACCGAAGGCAGGCTCAGTGCCGCGATCAAGGCCATGAATACGGTTAGCTTTTTCACGCTCAACCCGCCTTCTGATCGGTAAAGGTCGCATCGGCCAGGGTGTCCGGCGTGCAACGCAGATCCCCGATCATCAACACATTGTTTTCGCTGCGGTGCTGATCCGCCTCGAGGCGGAACTGGCACAGCAGGCGGTTATCCTGGCGCACCTCGAGGGTCGGCGAGCCGGCGTTCATTTCCATCGAGAAGAACCCGTCGACCTCGGTCACCCCGCGACTGGCGTGGTTGATCACGTGATGCCCCTTGAGTGGATGGCCCTGTTCGTTGACCAGTCGACCGAGCACGGTCAGGGTTTTCATCACACGGATCTTGCGGTAGTCGACCCCGCCCTTGTTCAGGTGATAACGGGTGCGCGCCGGTTCGATGGTCGCCGCCGGCACGTTGTTGCCTTCGAAGTCGAAGCTCACCGAGCTGTTCTGATACGCCGTGATAGGAATGAAATTGCGCCCCGGTTTCAACGCTGCGCTGCCGCCGCTGAAGTCGTCGGCGCGCAAGGCAATGCCCTCGATGTCCGACTCGACGTCGACAATCATCCCGGCCCCGCGCATTTCGTATTCGCTGGTCATGAGCATCTGCTGGCCGCCGACCACCAGCGTGCTGTCGAGGTTGAGACCGCCGGTGAAATTGCCGTTGTAGGACGAGCGCTGGATGAAGCCGTCGCCATTGATCGTGTCGGTGCGAAAGTTGGCCAGGCCGGAAGCGCCGATGCCGTAGGTGTCGGTCAGCGCCGTCACCGAGACGTTCTGCAGGACGTGGCCTTTGAGGTCCTTGCGCCAGCCGATCGAAGCGTTGTTGTCACGCCCGCCGTCGCGATCGGTACGCGAACCGATGCTGCCGGTGATCTGCTCGCCGGGCGCGCCCAGCGCCATGTTCAGGCTCAAGTCGACCCCGCGATTACGCGCATCGCCACTGCTGTAGCTGCCCGGTCGATCGAACAGCGACAAGCGCCAGTTGGCGTCATTGCCGAACAGTTCGCTGCGCCGGGTCCAGCCCAGATCCACGCCGACGCCTTCGACATTGCCTTCGCTGTGGGAGACCCGTGCGTTCAACGAATTACGGCTGTTGAGCCGGTGATTGAGCGCCAGCGACGAGTTGCTGGTTTCACCGATGAACACATTTCGCTGACGCACCCGGGTGCCGTCCGGCAGGGTTTCGTACTGGTCGGTGGTGTCGAGCCAGCTGCGGTTGTGGCTGATCACCAGACTGCCGGAACCGTAGTTGTACAGGCTCTGCAGATCGAGGCCGGTGCCGTGATCCTCGGTCTTGTAGACGTTGGCATACAGGCTGATGTGATTGGCCAGGGTCCAGTCGATGGATGTGCCGTATTGCAGCTTTTCGCGAATCTGCCGCGCCGACAGGCCGAGGATCACTCGCGGGTGCAGCAGGTAGTTGAGCGAGGCGCCCGCCGTAGGACTGCCGCTGGACTGTTGATCCCAGTTGCTCAGCAGTTTCTGTTCTTCGCCGGCAAACAGGTTGTAGCGCCAGCGCTCGTCGAGGTTGCGCCAGTTGCTGGGCTTGTACACAAGCTCCTGGGTACTGGACGTGATCTGGCCGTCTTCGATCAGCCGCACTTCCACCTCGTAAATCCCACCGGGCAGCGGTCGTGTGTCGAGGGTCTGCAAACCGGCGGGTATCGATTGAGTGTTGATCAGCAGACCGTCGCGCCAGATCTCCACCGAGCCCTGACGATTAGCGGTGACGTAGATCGGGTAGACGCTGGGCGCTGCGTTGTTGATTGCCAGGCTGTCGGAGCTGCCGTACATCACGCCGACCGCCGTGTCAGGGCTGGTGCCGAACGTGCGCGGCTGGCGGGTCAGCCCTTCGGAATTGGGGGTGAAATAGCCCAGGCGAAAGAAATTGCCTTGCAGTTCGCGCTGGGTGTAGAGCTCGTGGACCGCGTGATAGAGCTTGTCGTCCGGGCCGCCGAGGCGAGCCATTTGCATGTTGAAGGTCTGGCTCCAGTTACCCAGGCTGCCGCTGGCTTCGAGGCCAAAACGTCCACCCAAATCCTGATCCTGGCCGCCATTGAGGTTGAGCTGGTTGCGCACCATCAGGCCGCTGCTGCCGTCTTCGGGTTGGTCATAGAAACGCTTGGTTTCCAGGTCACGCTCAGCGTTCTCGGTGAGAACCGAGAGCAACGAATTTTCCAGGTTGTAATGCACCGCCAGCACCTGATCGGGGCAGGAGCCGGTGCACGCGCCCAGCGGCACGCCAGGTTTGAGATAGGCCGCCCACTTCTCGCGTTCGGCGGGTGTGTAGCGGTTTTCACTGGTGTCAGTGAATTCCAGCAACGTGACGCGATCATCGCGGGACAACACCACCATGGCTTCCCCCAGCGCTTGCTGGTCGAGTTCGACCCGCACCGCCAGCGGCACATCGAAAAAGTGCTCTTCGAAATCTGCCGGTAAACCTTTGGCCTGCGCCAACAGACTGCGCGGAGTCGTGCCGGCGGGTTCGGAGGCGGCCGCTGCGTTGGCACAAAACAACAGCGCAAGCGCAGCCGCGACGGGTGTCATCGGGAACATGAACTCGTACTCTGATTTACAAAAGTTGAAGTCCGGCGGAACAGACACTGCTGCTTATCCCGCCGGGGAACGCGACTCTGGCAAGCTGCGTTGAGTGCAGATCAACCGATTACTTGCCACCACCGATCGGCGGCACGGCGTCGAAAGTCATGGCGACAACACCGGTGTAATCACCCGGCTGGAAAGTGCTGCCTTTGGCACTGATTTTCAGCGGCGCGCGATAGTTGACGTCAGACTCCGACTCACCCACGACCATTTGCGGGGTCAGGGTCAGTTCCTTGTTGTTGAACAGCACTTGCAGATCGATCGCCTGGGCGCCGGAGATCAGTTTCGGCACGCTTTCCAGGCTGGCATGCACAGAACCGTTGTTATTGCGCACATCGAAGAAGCCATTGACTTCACGCATCTTGCCGGTGCTTGGCTGGAAGCTCATGTCCTGGTCTTTGTTGACCAGGTCGGAGTCGGTCGGCACCACGTAGAAACCGTTGGTCGGTACGTGGGCGATCAGGCTGATGGAGTGACGGGCTTCACCGGCAGCGAAGGTCACGGACGAGCTCAGGGCCAGGGCAGCGAGAGAAGCGGTGATTGCGATTTTCTTGAACATCGGTCAGTACCTGTTTTCTTTTTAAGGAATCGGAACATTGAAGTTCATGTCACACCGGTCGATAAGTACCGAAACATGGAAGTTCAACGCCGGGGCATGATCGACGCTTGTCTCAAGAATGTAAGCAGGCAACTTCCCACGAGCTTGTAGTTCAACAACCTCGCGACACGAAAGAAAAAACATCAAAAAATCAAAATATATAAAAGTAGCTGTAAGACATTCCCTACCTACAGTTATTCATGAAAAAAGTTACAGCAGCTTCGACAATACCGGTCAGCACTTTCTAATCTTTTTAGAATATAAGCTCAAGCATTAATAGAGTGATAGCTTTAACTTTCCGGTTATTCCTGTCTCGATCAACAAGCCATGGCGGTCCTCCGTCGGAGCGCCTTTCTCGCCGTCGACCACTCGTCAGCTCTGCGGCAAAAAGCCCTTGCCCAGTCGTAAAGATATATCTTAAGTTGTATCTAAACACGACGAGAGAAGACTGAAATGAGAGACCATCATTCCCCCCACCGCGACCACGGCGACAGCCGTGACGGCTTCGAAAAGCGCCACGGCCGCGAGCGCGGCGGTCGCGGCCCGCGGGTATTCGCCCCCGGCGATCTGAAATTGCTGCTGCTGGCGCTGATCGCCGAACAGCCATGCCACGGCTACGACCTGATCCGCCAGATCGAAACCATGTTCGATGGCGCCTACAGCCCCAGTCCCGGCGTGATCTACCCGACCCTGACATTCCTCGAAGAGAGCGAAATGATCACCGGCGACGCCGAGGGCGGCAAAAAGCGCTACGCGGTGACCGATGCAGGTCGCCAATCCCTCAGCGAACAGGCGGTGGCGCTGGACGGCGTGCGCATGCGCATCGACGTCAGCAAGCGCTCGCTACGCGGCCACGACCGGCCGCCGGAAATCCATGAAGCGGTGCACAACCTGCGTCATGCCCTGCAGATGCACCACGGGCGCTGGAGCCCGGAAGAAATCCTGCGGGTGCGCGACCTGCTCAACGACACCGCCAAAGCCATCGTCGACGGCCCCGCCGTTCAATCTGCCCCGGAGAAAGCCGAATGACTGAAGTACAGACTCAAGGCATCCATCGTGTGATGCACGAAATCAAACGTCGCCGCCTGGAAGTGTTGCGCGTCGTCGACCTGACCCCGCGCATGCGCCGCATCACCCTCGGCGGACCGGAACTGGCCGGCTTCATCAGCCTCGGTACCGACGACCACGTCAAACTGCTGTTCCCGCAGAACGCCGAACAGGCCGCCGCACTGGAAACCCTGGTGCTCGGCGGCGGCAAGAGCGATGTACCAATGCCCGAGATGCGCGACTACACCCCGCGTCGTTATGACCTCGACAAGCTTGAACTGGACATCGACTTCGTCCTGCACGGCGACGGCCCTGCCTCGACCTGGGCCGAACAGGCCAAGCCCGGACAATTCCTGCACATCGGCGGCCCGCGTGGCTCGATGATCGTGCCGGACATCTTCGACAGCTACCTGCTGATCGGCGACGAAACCGCCCTGCCCGCCATCGCCCGCCGCCTCGAAGGCCTGGCAGCCAATCGCAAGGCGCTGGTGGTGATCGAAGTGGAAAACGGCAAGGAACAGCAGACACTGGAGAGTGCCGCACAGGTCAATGTGATCTGGGTATTGCGCGAAGGCGGCAAGGACAATCTGCTGGCCACCGTCAAACAATTGCAGGTGCCCAAGGGCAATCTGTACGCGTGGGTGGCGACGGAAACGAAAGTCTCGCGGCAGATCCGCCGGGTACTGCTCGATGAGCACGGGCTGGATGAGCAGTTCGTCAAAGCCGTCGGCTACTGGCGTGCCGAGGGCTCCGAAGAAGAGTAAATGCGCGCGGCGGCGCTGTTAACGGCGCCGCCCCTGCCAGCGATCAACCCCGATCACCAGCAGCGCAATCAGCACAAACCCCAGCAGAATCCCCCCGGCATTGACGAACACCTGTGGATAACCCAGCAGTGCCACGTCAATGAACGGATACGCGTAAGCCCCCAGCAAATGCCCGCGCAACAGCGCATAGGCGAAGTACACCAGCGGATAGATCAGCCACAGCGGCAGGTGCTTCAGACGCAAAGTGCCCTTCGGCACACACAACCACCAATACGCCAGAAACAGCAGCGGCATCACGTCGTGGAGCAATTCGTCAGCGATAAATTGCCAGCCCTGCGGATGCCACAGATGTCTCAGCAGAATGCTGTAGGCCAGGCCCACCACCGCAATGCTCACCGCAATCCCGCTACTGACCCACGGCTGCAAAAACCAGCGCCGTGCAGCGGATTCGCGATCGGTCACCGCGCAGGTCAGCACCACCGCAACCAATGTATTGGTAAGCACCGTGAAGTAACTGAAGAAGCTCACCACCCCGCCCAGCAGACTGGCGCCGACGCTCAGGCGCGCGAAGAAAATCAGGTACAGCTGAATTCCCAGCCCGGCCCAGCCCAGCACCGCAGCCGAAGTGATCAGGCGTCGCCGCAGTACGGCGTTCATCTCAGAGTGGTCGCTTGGTGCGCATTAGTTTCACGTACAGACGCTCGACCTTTTCCCGCGCCCATGGGGTTTTGCGCAAAAAGGTCAGGCTCGACTTGATGGTCGGATCGCTCTTGAAGCAACGGATGTCGATGCGCTCGGCCAGGCCCGACCATTCGTAGTGGGTCACCAGTGCATTGAGGATCTGTTCGAGGGTCACGCCGTGCAGCGGATCGGGATTGTGGTCGTTCATGCCGGGCCTTTGGGCGAAGTGAAAATGCAGAAGCCGCGCACCTTAGCCGAGGTCATGGGCGGGTGGAAGGCCTTGGGTTAAATGTAGGCCAACCGGAGAAGATCGCAGCCTGCGCCATCGCCCGCAATGCGCTGTATTGCCGCACTGTTACCGAATCCGAAAGGGTTCATGTCTGCAAAAGCACTTTGTGTTTTTGTAACAGGACATTATCCTGCCGCCTTTCTGCTGAATCGCTTCACTGCCTGCGTCAAATCGTAGCGGCCAGCTTATCCCCCAAAAAGATCAAGAAAGACCCTATTCATGCCCGACTTTCCGTTCTCCCGAGACAGCGCTATCTCAACCCTGCGCCTGATCGGCGGCTGCACCGCCCTTGGCCTCGCCACCTGCACCCAGGCCGCTCCGGCCTTCGACAGTGAATCACCGTGGATGCTCGGTGACTGGAACGGCACCCGCAGCGAACTCGCGGCAAAAGGTATCGACTTCAAGCTCGACTACACCGGCGAAATGGGCAGCAACCTGCACGGCGGCTACGACCACGACCGCACCGCGCGCTACAGCGACCAATGGGGCCTCGGCACCCATCTGGACCTGCAAAAACTGCTCGGCTGGAACGACGCCGAATTCCAGCTGACCGTGACCAAGCGCAGCGGCAACAACATCAGCAACGACCGCATCAACGACCCGCGCGTCGGTGGCTTCACGTCCGCCCAGGAAGTCTGGGGCCGTGGCCAGACCACCCGCCTGACGCAGATGTGGTACCAGCAGAAATTCTTCGACCAGAAGCTCGACATCAAGGTCGGCCGTTTTGGCGAAGGCGAAGACTTCAACAGCTTCCCGTGCGACTTCCAGAACCTGGCGTTCTGCGGCTCGCAGGTCGGCAACTGGGTCGGCGGCATCTGGTACAACTGGCCGGTCAGCCAATGGGCAATGCGCGTCAAATATCACCTGACGCCAGAGTTGTACGCGCAAATCGGCGCCTATGAGCAGAACCCGTCGAACCTCGATCGCGGCAACGGCTTCAAGCTCAGCGGCAGCGGCACCCAGGGCGCGATCCTGCCGATCGAACTGGTGTGGAAGCCGAAGCTCAACGGCCTGCCGGGCGAATACCGCGCCGGTTACTACTACAGCAACGCCAAGGCCACCGACGCCTATAAAGACAGCAACGGCCAGCCGGCTGCCCTGAGCGGCGAAGCCTATCGCAGCGCTTCGAGCAAACACGGCGTGTGGCTCGGCGTGCAGCAGCAGGTCACCAGCCTCGCCAGCGACAACTCCCGTGGTCTGAGCGTGTTCGCCAACGGCACGATGCACGACAAGAAGACCAACGCCATCGACAACTACGTCCAGGCCGGCGTGGTCTACAAAGGCCTGTTCGACGCCCGCGCCAAGGACGACATCGGCTTCGCCCTGGCTCGCGTCCACGTCAACCCGGCCTACCGCAAGAACGCCGAGGCGACCAACCAGGCCCGCGCCGTATACGACTACGACGACCCGTCGTTCCTGCCGCCGCAGGACACCGAATACAGCGCCGAGCTTTATTACGGCGTGCACGTCACCAACTGGCTGACCGTGCGCCCGAACCTGCAATACATCCGCCATCCGGGCGGTGTGGACAAGGTCGACGACGCGCTGATCGGCGGGATCAAGATCCAGTCGTCGTTCTGACCCAATGCAGGCCGCTCAGGCCTGCAGATGAAATTCGATAGCAAGACAAGTTTTTATCTGAACCATGCCCGCGCCCGATCGTCATCTACAGTGACTACAGCGCGGGACTACTTGAAACGTCACGGAGAACCACACTATGAGCACTGAAGGTGCTTCGAGTCGAAGCCGTCTTCTGCCGAACCTGCTCGGCATTCTGCTTCTGCTGATGGGCCTGGCCATGCTGGCCGGGGGAATCAAGCTGAGTACGCTCGGCGGCTCGCTGTATTACCTGCTGGCCGGTATCGGCATCACGCTGACCGGCATTCTGATGCTGATGGGCCGTCGCGCAGCATTGGGCCTGTACGCCATCGTGCTGTTCGCCAGCACCGTCTGGGCGCTGTGGGAAGTCGGCCTGGACTGGTGGCAACTGGTGCCACGTCTGGCGCTGTGGTTTGTCCTCGGTTTCGTGATGCTGCTGCCGTGGTTCCGTCGCCCGCTGCTGCTCGCAGGCCCGGCGCCGATGGGCACCGGCGGCCTGACCGTGGCCGTGATTCTGGCCGGCGTCACCGCTCTGGCAAGCCTGTTCACCCACCCGGGCGAAACCTTCGGCGAACTGGGTCGCGACACCGCCGACACCACCAGCACCGCCCCGCAAATGCCGGACGGCGACTGGCAGGCCTACGGCCGCACCGAGTTCGGTGACCGCTACTCGCCACTGAAACAGATCACCCCGGCCAACGTCGGCAAATTGCAAGAAGCCTGGCGCATCCAGACTGGCGACCTGCCGACTGCCGATGATCCGGTCGAGCTGACCAACGAAAACACCCCGCTGAAAGCCAACGGCATGCTCTACGCCTGCACCGCGCACAGCAAAGTGCTGGCGCTGGACCCGGACACCGGCAAGGAACTGTGGCGTTTCGACCCGCAGATCAAGAGCCCGGTCGGCTTCAAGGGCTTCGCCCACATGACCTGCCGTGGCGTGTCGTACTACGACGAAGCCGCCTACGCCAAGTCTGCAACCGCAGCGTCCGCCGTCATCTCCGAGGCCGGCAAAGCCGTCGCCCAGGCCTGCCCGCGTCGCCTGTACCTGCCGACCGCCGATGCCCGCCTGATCGCACTGAACGCCGACACCGGCAAAATCTGCGAAGGCTTCGGCACCAACGGTGTGGTTGACCTGACCCAGGGCATCGGCCCGTTCACCGCCGGTGGTTACTACTCCACCTCGCCAGCCGCGATTACTCGTGACCTGGTGATCATGGGCGGTCACGTCACCGACAACGAATCGACCAACGAGCCGTCCGGCGTGATCCGCGCTTACGACGTGCGCGACGGTCATCTGGTGTGGAACTGGGACAGCAACAACCCGGACGCCACCGAACCGTTGGCCCCGGGCCAGACCTACAGCCGCAACTCGGCCAACATGTGGTCGCTGGCCAGCGTCGATGAAAAACTCGGCATGGTTTACCTGCCACTGGGCAACCAGACTCCAGACCAGTGGGGCGCTGATCGCACCCCGGGCGCCGAGAAATTCAGCGCCGGCGTAGTAGCCCTGGACCTGGGCACCGGCAAAGTGCGCTGGAACTACCAGTTCACCCACCACGACCTGTGGGACATGGACGTCGGCAGCCAGCCAACCCTGCTGGACATGAAAACCGCCGACGGCGTGAAACCTGCGCTGATCGCCCCGACCAAACAGGGCAGCCTGTACGTCCTCGACCGTCGTGACGGCACGCCGATCATCCCGATCCAGGAAATCCCGGTGCCGCAAGGTGCCGTGAAAGGCGACCACACCGCCCCGACCCAGGCCCGTTCGGACCTGAACCTGCTGGCCCCGGAACTGACCGAAAAAGCCATGTGGGGCGCCAGCCCGTTCGACCAGATGCTGTGCCGCATCCAGTTCAAGGAACTGCGCTACGAAGGCCAATACACGCCTCCGTCGGAACAG
>Ga0207696_1000674_pt1 | contig 23993 bp, 25 predicted proteins | sample KBSS54metaG_FD_184403 | JGI IMG/M metagenome (GOLD analysis project Ga0207696, IMG submission 184403) | Switchgrass rhizosphere microbial communities from Kellogg Biological Station, Michigan, USA - KBS S5-4 metaG (SPAdes) (version 2) | ecosystem: Host-associated > Plants > Roots > Rhizosphere >...
GTGAAATCTCCAGCAGCTGCGAGGCACGTTTTGCGTCGTCATAAAACAGCTCGTAGAAGTCACCCATACGGTAAAACAGCAGAATGTCAGGATGCTCCGCCTTGAGACGCAGGTACTGCTGCATCATTGGGGTGTGTGAATCTAAATTCTTATTGTCAATCATAGACATAATTTGTTTATTCCATTGAATTTAAAGTAAATTGTGATTTTAGTTATTATCATTAAGTATCACGTTGTCTCATAAAAAATCACCAAAACCCGCTTGTGAGTGTAGGTCAAAGTGTAGGTTGTTATGTAGGTTATGGTATAATTGTAATCAATAAACGCACAACCTACACTTGGTAAGAAAGGCTGGATTTTAGCCTAATTAAGTCAAGTGGTTAGCCATAAAATGGATCTTATATGACGCATAAACCAGCAGGCAAACCTTTGTCATCCAAAGCTATCGAAATGATGAAGCCCACGGACAAAAACAAAGCTGATACGGGTGAAAACCGGGGCTTGCGTGTGACTTGCGGCGCTTCTGGTATCAAGACCTTTTTCTACCGCTATACTAGCCCAGTGACCAATAAGCTGTCACAGGTAAAAATTGGAAGCTTCCCGCAAACCTCACTCGCATTGGCCCGCATGAAGTTGCAAGAACTCAAACTAATCAGAAGTGAAGGGCGGTGTCCGGCGTCTGAGCTGAAAGATGAGAAGCAACGATTATTAGAAGAGAGTCAAAGACCGAAAGCGGCAGTGCTGACAGTTGAAGGGTTGGTTGAGCTATACCTGACTGAGCGGATAGAAGACCGTAAAAGTAATGACGGAAAAATCATTCCAGGAGCGCGCAAAAAGAAAGGGCAAAAGGAGGTGCGGCGTACATTGGAAAATGATGCAGTTGCCAAACTAGGTGCGCGTGTTGCAGCAGAAATCACCCGTAAAGATATCGTCGAACTGGTTAATGGAGTGATTGAACGAGGTGCCAAAGTTCAAGCAGGAAATCTGTTGCGTGAACTATCCTCTGCCTATGAATTTGCAATTGGCTTAGGGCGCTTCGATGACAACTTTGCCAACCCGGCACTGTTAGCTAAATCCAGTCTACGCCAGACCAACATCAAACTGACCTGTGAACGCGGCACTCGAATACTGAGTGAGAAGGAATTAGCTAAATTCCTCCATTGGCTTCCTGGCTCAGCTTATACGCCAACGATCAAAAACGTGCTGCGGCTTACGCTCTGGACTGGGTGTCGAACAGGTGAGGTCTGCAACATGGCTTGGGAGGATGTTGATCTAAATAAGGGCACTATTCATCTACGAGAAACCAAGACAGGGGTAGAGCGCTACGTTCAGTTATCCGATCAGGCTATCGACTTTCTTAAAATTCTGCGCCTCAACTCCGATAAATATTTGTTCCCTTCCCAAGCTACCAAAAAACCAATTCAACAGAAGTACCTGACCGAAAATTCATGGCGTTTACGTGAAAGCGGTCAAATGCTTGATATACCTCATTGGACGCCTCACGATCTGCGTCGTACAGTGCGTACAGGGCTATCTCGTTTGCAATGCCCGAATGAAGTTGCAGAGGCTGTGCTGGGCCATACACGGGGCGGTGTGGAGGGAATTTATAACTTGTATAAGTATGATGCTGAGTGCAGGAAGTGGTTGCAGGTGTGGGCGGATTATTTGGCTAGCTTGCTTACTGCTAACCACGATATTGCCCATTAACTGCCTGATTCTCAATCTGATAACGTTACTACTCTGGGAACAATTAGCTCCGACAGCCAGCTCAGTGCCAGAAAAGGACTTATTGAAACCTACATGTCTTGATCATTCGGGAGTAGATGTTAGTACCGATGTAAAAATGACCCACATGCCAATGTAAAACAGACCCCCCTTGGGTAAAAATGGCAGCTTTGGAGCTGCCTATGTTGACATTGGAGTTACGCGTGGAGATTGCAGTTCTTTTACGTCAGGGCATGTCTATTCGGAGTATTGCCCGGCAGCTTTCTTGTTCTCGGCAGACCGTTCGCCGTTATATTCGGATGCAGGACTCTCCTGCTAAAGCCCGTTATTCTGCACGCCTTCCCCGACCCGGGAAGCTGGACCCGTTTAAGCCCTATATTCTTGAACGTGTTGAAGCTGCCAGGCCCCATTGGATACCGGCCAGCGTGATGCTGAGCGAGATCCAACTTCGCGGATACTCCGGTAGATACAGCATGCTGACGGCTTTTCTGCTTCCGCTTAAGCAACAGCCGAACGATCCCGTTGTGCGTTTTGAGACGCAGCCCGGTGAACAGATGCAGGTCGATTTTACAGTGATAAGACAGGGTCGGAACCCATTGTTGGCATTTGTCGCCACGCTAGGCTGGAGTCGGGCAACCTTTGTACGTTTTTATCCCCGCCAGGATACGGCGGCATGGTGTGACGGTATTGAACAGGCGCTTTTGGCCTTTGGCGGAACGCCGAGACATCTCCTGTTTAATAATGCCAAGACCATTATTCTTGAACGTGACGTGTATGGAGATGGCCGCCACCGATGGAACCCGCCATTACTGGCTCTCGCCGAGAAGTACGGTTTTACGCCCCGGGTGTGCAGGCCTTATCGCGCAAAGACCAAGGGTAAAGTTGAGCGATTCAATCGCTATCTGAAGCACAGTTTTGTCGTTCCACTGGCCACCACGTTTAAACAGGCCGGGCTGCTGCTTGATGTCGACTCAGCCAACAGTCGCATCGGGCCGTGGCTTATCAGCGTGGCCAACGCCCGTAAGCATGGCACGACCGGTGTTCCGCCAGAACACAGGCTGCAACAGGAGTTGGCTGCGCTACTTCCTCTTCCTCAAGTAGGAAGGACTGTTCCCGTCGTCGTGGATAATCAAAGGGTTATGCCAAGAGAGAGTTTTCAACATCCACTGTCTGTCTATCAGTCGCTGTTGGAGGCAGGATTATGAGCCTTCAGCATCAACGTATCAGCGAGCTCTGTGCTGACTTCAAGCTTGAACGTATTGCCACTGAGTGGCCCGCGCTGGCCCAAAAAACACTGGATGATGCCGGGACATTCGGCGACTTTTTGGAACAGCTTCTGCAACTGGAGACGAGCAGCCGTAACGAGCGTCGCCGGCAGACGCTTTTGCGGTTATCAGGATTGCCAGCGGTTAAAACGCTGGAGCAGTTCGACTTCAAGTTCGCCAGCGGCGCGCCACGAGCCCAGCTTCAGGAGCTCGCGGGGTTGGCATTTATAGAGCGGCACGAGAACATCGTGCTGCTGGGCCCCTCGGGCGTAGGCAAGAGCCATCTGGCCTGTGCGTTGGCACATAAAGTGGCGATGTCAGGTCAGAGCGTTCGATTTATAACGGCAGCAGACATGATGTTGCAGCTGGTTGCCGCTCACCGACAGGGAGATCTCAAGGGGTATTTAGGGCGCTGCGTCATCAAGCCGCGGCTGCTGGTGATCGATGAGGTGGGTTATCTGCCGTTCGGTAAGGAAGAGGCTAATTTATTCTTCCAGGTTGTCGCCCGGCGCTATGAGACAGGAAGTCTTATCCTCACGAGTAATCTGCCGTTTACTCAGTGGTTAGGTACGTTTGGTGATGATGAAACGCTGACGGCTGCGATGCTAGATCGATTGCTTCACCACGCACACATCGTCCAGATAAGTGGTCAGAGTTATCGCCTGAAAGACAAACTGAAAAGTGGTCAGTTAAAGAAATCGAAGGTCACTGAACCACAGGAATAATCATTGGTGGGTGGGTCGATTTACTTTGGCAGGGTGGGTCACAATTCAATCGGTATTGACAAGTAGATCAGGTGACTAACTTACATGTTACGATGTAGTCTAAGTAAAAATGGAGAAAGTGTATGTCAAACAGTCTATTCCTAGTGGAATACGAACGGTCTTTAGACGGTAAATTATTAGAAGAAACCGCTCACATAATTCAACAAGCTTTTATTGATCAGAGACTTTTGAAGAAAATAAAAGACACTTGGGGTTTCAATGTCACTGTTATATATGAAGAGGCAGGTAGTGATGAACAAGTTGAAATAGAAAATCTAGATGATGACATAATTAAAGAAATCTATGATTATTTTTTCGAGGCGTTCAAAAAACTTATAATAAAAGAGAATGAAAAGCTAATTTCCGCTTCCAAAGGTAAATCTATAACTAATAGCGAGCATAACAAAAACCTCGACTTCACTTTTAATGATATCGAGAAATTTAGGATTTTGGCAAGTTTAATATCAATTCTTAAATTAAAGATTGACAAGTATCAAGACGCAAAAAATGTCTTTTTAAAGGTAGGTTAACCAATGTCTAAAAAAAATAAAGGTAGGGTTGGTGAAACCAGAGCAATTCGCGTTATTGCAGACATAATGGATGTCGAAGGAAATGTTGACTTTACACGCCATACTAACACAAACACAGCAGACGGCGGTGCGGATATAGTTCTTGAACATCCACAAGGTTTCATAGATAAATTTGAGAGAATAGCTGATCAGATAGATACTGAACCCACAAGCCAGAATGGTGTTGATCTAGAAAGCACTAAACTTACAAACTCTGCTCCAAGTGAATTGAAAAATAATACGGAGAAAACAAGAATTGATGTAAAGAATACTGAGAGGAAGCTAGGTAAGGACACGGTAATTAAATTTGGTGGTGATATAAGAAAAAATCCAGATTGCAAAAACCATGTTTTAATGGGTGGTAGTGATCTTACCAAAGGAGCCAAGGATGAGCTTATTAGTCTGCAAAATGCTCACTCAACATCAGGAAAGAAAATCCTTCACGTAAATAATACCGGATTGACAAACATTGAAAGTCACTACAAGTCTTTGAATGTTGATGGAAATGAGAGTAACTCAAAGCCATCTGAAACTAAATAGCTGTTATTAACACAAGATTGATTAGAGAATCAGTACGAACTGAACGAACTGACTAATCGCCATTTAGAAATTGCTATACCAACGGGGCTGAGTAATACCGATCGTTGCACCATCAGCCCACGTATTACGTTCACCGAGTCGTTCAGCCGCAATGTATAAGTTATTTACCAGCCGGTTTACTCGCCGTGCGTAGACCATCTTGAACGGCTATGGCAGACATTGCATGGCACGAAAACAAGAAATCATCGTTGCCGTTCGATGCAAAAATTTATGAACAAAGTGCGGAAATTTATGAAAACGGTAAGTCCATTCCCCGGCGGGAAGCATGGTTAGGCAAAATGTAGAGGTGTTATTAACAGCTATTTAGCCTTTACTAAGATCACAACGTTTTATTTTAAGGTCGTGGGTGATGTTCAGATCTTTGTGGAGGCACTTGCTTCTGGTCATATACCTGCAAGTTGTACAATAAATGTTGTGATATTAGTCCCCTGAGAGTAGCTGCACTTTACATGCTATGAGCGGATTTTGGTCGGTTTCACCCGTCATTGATATAGCGGTGATGCTGCATTTTCCTGGCAATTTAGATTTAATGATGAGAGGGGAATTAATTGGCTGAGCTCCATTCTTTATCTCTGCCTTAGATTCGAGGAACCAACACAATGTGGCAACAGCAATAATGCTAACAGCAATAACTATAATCTTATTCATGAGATGTCCTTTTGGGTTGTAATATTAATTACTGTACCCAAAAGGATTCTTGAGGTTAGGTTGACTACAAACCAAATACGTTAATGTAAAACTGCCCGTCATTATCATCTGTTTTCTGGATGTTATATGTTATCGGCAGCTCATTTGTCATCTCTGGTAAAGTCATTTTCAAGTCGGCAGAGCATGAGTAGGCATCCAGCGAGGAGTCGTGTTTTATAGTTCTGACATTAATAACAGCTAGTTTAATATTATCAGCATCCTTAGGCACCATTCCTGCCATCTGTGAGTTCCTGAGTTGGTCAAATTGTTTCTTAATTTGCTTTTGCGAAATATCAACCACCAGGCTTTTAGCATCATTACTATTACATTCAGGCGTGCTGTCTCCGCAACCAACCAGTAAACTTGCAGCTATAAATAATAAAGCTATGCTCAATTTCATTTTATCAATCCTTGTTAATATTGTTATTTGATTTTCTTTTCTAGGCGTAGACGTTCAACTATTCTGGCTGCGCGGTTATAGCCCACTCGAAAATGGAGTTGTACAGTTTTGATTTTAATTTCCGTTAGCCTTTCATGAATAATCAGTCGAAGTATTTTATCGTAAAGTTCTGCGTCCATTTTATAGTTAAGATCATCCCGTTCCTGCTTAATCACATTCCATCTCCTTGCGTTTCCTCGCTATTTCTTTCGGTAAATCCCATCCATTGATCCAACGGCGGTCATACCGCAATAACCTTCACACTCCTTGGTCATTACCGCCACTTTGCCACTGTTTTGCTCGCTGATGACTGCTACGCATTGGCTCGATTTATCGTTATAAACCCAGCGATGCTTCTGATTTTTACCGGGACCAATAGATTGCGCTGAGCCTTCCATATTGCAGATACCTGAAGTATCTTTACTCGCTGCATTAATGTTGAATTCCACACCATTGCCTCCCGCTGCCAGTGATAGTGATCCGTTTGGTTTGACGTACTCTGCGGCGGTTGCCAGTGCTGATGTGCCCAACAACAGGGTGGCTAAAATGACTCTTTTCATTGTTTGTTCCTTGTCAGTTAATACGAATATTTTTGGTGATTTTCCCGAAAGTGAGCGGTCTGCGTTTCTCGACATAAAAATAGGCAACATTGAACGCCGACTTTTTATGATTGCCCTTACCAAGAGAAGGCCAGTCGCGGAAAGCATCAATCTGGGCTTCTGAATAGGGCGTGGTAGAGAAGTCGAACAGTACGAGCAATGCTTTGCCGTCATACTTCATCAATTTCTTCATTTCAGTGCTATTAACCGTGGCGGATACCGTTGATTTGGCTGCGGTGGGTTTACGGACGGCGAACTCAACAGCCACATCATCAATTACAAAATCGATATAGCCGTTCCCCGTAATGGAGCCAGGGAGCTTTCCTTGCACTTCTGGCGAAACATCATCAGAGAAACAGCCTAAAAGGTAGCAACGAACCAGTGGTAGAAGTTCCCTTTCACTACACTCATTTAAGCGTAGTGTTTTTACAAACTCAGTGCGGTAAAGGGAATGAAAGAAGTACTCAAAGCTTTTCGTTACCGAAGTGATGGTGGTAGCCATGGCTAATCCTTGCCAGAGTGTATTGAAGGTTGTTTATCAAAATAACGGCTGGGCCATATCTCCTCGGGCATCATGCCCAACGCTGCTGCTATCAACCGTTCTGCCTTCGGATAGTGCTGACTGAAGGCATTGTTCAGTGTACGGGAGCCTAACCCCTGATCGCGGGATAACTGCGCCAGACTTACTCCACGCTTGTGTAGTGCAGCCACAATGTCGGCCCTGTGCCAGTCCTTAGCCCTTCCTTTAGTTCGCTTTTTTTGCGATGCTACGTGGTTATTCACAGTGTTAACCCCTCTGTATCAGTACAGGGATATTAAATGCGAATAAAAGGAACTTATCAAGTTCTCTTTGTGGTTTTTGTGGGTTCCTTCTTTTAACGTATTGATATTCTGGATTAAGTTTATGAAAAATATTTTGGGCGTTTCATCTACTACTTTTGAGAATGAAAGTGGCAGTATTGATGGCAGTGAGCAGTGGCTCCCGGCACAGGCATTTGCAGGAAAACCGGGGATGCCGGGGACGGCAAAGGGCTGCCGCTTGCGTCTGGAAAAGCTTGCAGCTATGCACCCGGAAATCAGGAGAAAGAGAACAGGGCATAAGGGATTTGAGTACCATATTCGCGCTGCGGGAATGTCGCTAAAAAGTGAACGGGGAGAGCAAGCCACTCAATCTGTCGTTTCTCCTTATGGTACTGACGAACAGCTTAATCTCTGGGTTCAGTTGTTCAAAACGATGAAGCCCCATTCCCGTGACCGCTTGTTGAAGCAGGCGCTTGAACAGGTGGCTGATGATCTTGCGTTAACCCAGCCAGCTTTGCCAACAGAAGTGATTTCACTGGCGCACCAGTTACTGACGTTTTCGGAAGAGCAGCGTAAACAATTGCTGGAGACTATTTCGAAGTAATAGTTCGCGCTGAAACGCTTATTTCCCTGAGTTGCTTTCTTCTTTTCTAATTTACGCAATAATAGTTTCCCTTTGAAACTATTTGCTCGTTATGTATTGGTTTGATATAATGCCATTACTGGAAAGTGTTATTATTAGCAGCTAGCCAGTCATTCAATTTATCATTTAATTAATTGTTCATTTAGTAGTAATCCTTCACTGGAGGGATGGTTGTATTTAAAGAATGCCAGTCTGACCATGTTTTTTAAGGCTTGATTTAGTTAATAATCTATTAAATGAAACTAATGATTTACCAGTCAAATAACGTATGAGATTGAAATGAATAAAATACATCAGGAAGGGCTTGCTATGCCCGTCGCTCAGGAATTAATAAACATTATATTAAATGAGGTGGGAAGTCCGCCGCCGCATAAAGCCAGAATAACCGCTGTTAGTTTATTATTTAAAGATCTGACTTACAGTGCTGAGCATGGGGGTTATCATTCTGTCGAAATACGGCTTATTTCACGCAATCATGAATGGTATTTTGATTACATTACCGACTTCAGTTATATGGGGACGGTATACCCCGAACTGGAAAAGGAAATTGATTTTAGCTGGAGTCAGCAATATGTCTTTCTGGCACATGTGGGTGACCTGCCTGTTAACACCGGAAGGGAGCTGTTTGAACTCTGGCAATCCAACTTTATTCAGTATCAGGCCATGAACGTCTACACCATTACCGTTCTCTGGGAAAGTTAATCCCGCCACACTAATTATCACTACTTTATGGGAAATTATCTGTGACTGATAACAGAGGGATACGTGCATCTCAACAGGGCGAACTGGACTGTCTTTGCGGTGCTTATTGCGTGGTTAACATGCTGAGCTGGCTGTTTGACGGCAGGGTGAAACGACGTCCGTTAATGAACCGGCTTATTCAGGCTTATCAGCAGCGCTGGCCTTTGCATGAATGGCTGACTGAAGGGATTGAAGAAGACCGTTTAGACTGTCTGATAGTTCAGGTGTTGCAGAAAGGACATTACAGCCGCCAGTTCCCGGTTCAAATCACCAGACCCTTTGCCGGGAAGCGGGGATTATCAGACGGGCGGCTTTTCAGGGAAATGCAGCGGTTTCTGGACGTCACTGACCATTCCCGCCTGATTATGCTCAGCGACCAGTTTCACTGGTCTCTTCTGGTCAAAATGGATGAAGAAATGCTCTGCTTCTTCGACAGTAACGGGCGAACCACCATGCCCCGTAAAGCTTTCTCCCTGCGTACTGGCGTAACCCGCCGCCAGCTGTTTCCCGACGCCATTTACTTCATTGAACGGGAGTTCTGATATGACCATGTTTACCCAGCGTGAAACCCGTATCCTCGATCAGGCGCGTGACATCATCAGCCGGTACTATCAGCGTGGGGTTCAACTATGTTCCCCTGATGATGTGCGACGGTGCGTAATGGTTGAGCTGGCACCGCTTGAACATGAAGAGTTTGGCATCATCCTGCTCGATAATCAGAATCAGCTGCTGCACCGCGAAATCCTCTTTAGGGGGACGTTAAACTCGGTCAGCGTTCACCCCCGCGAAGTTATCAAGCTTGTGCTGAAACACAACGCCGCCGCAGCTATCCTCGTTCACAACCACCCCAGCGGCGAGTCTGAACCCAGCCATAGTGATATCAATTTGACTAAAAAGCTAAAGGGGCTGCTGGAGATGCTGGACGTACGGTTGTTAGATCACTTTATCGTTGCTGGCGCCGAAACAGTATCGATGGCGGAACGAGGTCTGGTCTGATGCGAGCAGTTACTTGGTTTAATGTACGTTATCACGGGTTAAACGCATGAACGGGGCTGCGTTACGTCAGGTCGTTCCGGTGGCGCAAACCACCGTGTTCGATGCGTATATCAGCGGTCTGGCACCATCGGGGCGGCGGGGTCTCACCAGCTTGTTAAACCGCAGCGCCAGCATACTTAAACGCGGTGCGGAGGCAGCAGACTATCCGTGGGAACAACTTAACTACGCCACCGTCGCTAAAGTACGTGCGGCGCTGCTGGATGACGGTTACGCCGTGTCGTCGGTCAACATGGCGTTATCAGCGCTGAGGGGCGTGGCGCAGACGGCCTTTAACCTCAATTGCCTTGATGCCGAAACGCTGGCACGTATCCGGTCAGTGAAGCGCGTGAGCGGCGATATCCAGCGTAAGGGAAGGGCGTTAGAAAGACAGGAAATCCGGGCACTGATTAAGGCCGCAAAACAGCACCGCCAACCGCTGCGGCGTTGTCGTGATACCGCCATTGTGCTGACGCTTTGTGGAACAGGCCTGCGGGTCGGGGAACTAGTCAAACTTGAGCGTCTGGACTATGACAACGGCATTCTGACAGTACGGCAGGGGAAGGGGCGTAAATACCGCGAAATTCATGTGGCAGATGCGGTGGATATGGCCATCCGCGCATGGCTGAAAGTCAGCTCAAAAGAAGCTGAAAACGCACTCTTCAGCCGTATTCAGCGTAACGGCAAGGCAGCCAGCAAGCCGCTGACAACGACTGGGTTAACGGGTATCCTGGCGGAGTTACAGCAGACGTCAGGTATTGCACTTTTCACCCCACATGACATGCGGCGCACCTTCATCACCCGTTTGCTGGAGCAGGGTGTGGATATCAATACAGTGCGCCAGCTGGCAGGCCACAGCGACATATCCACAACAACGCGCTATGACTATCGTGATGAGGACATGAAAGTGAATGCCAGCAGGCGGATTAGATGTTTTTAACCAAAGTAGCATTGTCTGCTTCTTTTTTAGAATGGTCTTTGGGGGCAAAATGCTTCCGATTATGGAACTTAATTTTTTCATTGATATTTTCAGTATGAAGTACCCAGGCAACGTCTTCGCGCGTCCAATGTTTGCTTTTAGATAGTATTTTATACGGGGGTTTCCAGACCTCACATTCATTAAGTGTTGCTGCAACCGATTCACACTTTTGGTTATCCGAATCACCAGTATTTAGCTTGTCAAAACGTCCTTTAACGAGCTGGTAAGTGGTATAGACTTTCAATGCTTTAGGTGACATGGCTGCCTCTATTGCTGGGCAATCTTCAAGCCCATAAACACCCTCAAACCCGTTCCTGTTAAGCAGGCCATTGAACATGTGATTAACGCATGCGCTAAGCACGTCTGCTGCTCTCTCGGCATCAAATTTATCCGTGTTTAAACGAGACCCAGTTAGCTGTTGAGCAATCAGCGCCAGTTTCTGCCGGGTATCTAACCCCAAATATAGTTTCTTCTCCTGAAATGCAAAGACCTTCTTAGCACTTTTCCTTTCACGATGACATATAGCGTCATCTTTGTTGCTCGGGTTACCTATCATCTTACTTCTCCAAGTCGCTGGGTTGTAGAAAATACCATCATTGAGGCTCAACGGGAATGGGCTGTTTTTCGGTGAAATTCTTAAGAGTTTTTGAGGACTTTACAGGACAAAAATCAGCAAGGATGCCTTGAACTAGCCCAAAGAAGGCAACGTTGAGCGAATCCTCACTGTTTTTTGGGGTTGTAAATAACCCCGCTCCTGAAACAGCTCAAAGGAGCACAAGCATGAACACCAACCGTATTCTCCGCAAAAAAGAAGTTCTTCACCTGGTAGGGATCTCGTCCGCGACGTTGTACCGACTCATAGCTAAAGGAGACTTTCCAAAATCTACGAAACTGACTGGTGATAGCGGTCGTGCTGTGGGCTGGGGATCAAATGAAATTAAAAACTGGATTCTGTCACGCGGAATTAGCAATACGCAGTGATCTGTAAGCCTCATACAACCCCTGACATACCAATCATATAACCAGTAACAGTGATGATACCTACATGCGAAGGGGCGCTGTTACTGCTATGAGCTATCGGAGCAGAATATGACGCAACAATTTAATCGTGAACGGGTGGCATCTTTACTTGGCAAAGTTTTTCTGGGCGTGAATAGTGCAGGACAGTCTGTATACGGAGGGTTAGATAAACTATCGTGGGTCACGGACATGCATGACTGGAAGAAAAATCTCGAACTCAAACAGCGGTTACTTGGTCTTACCTCAGGTGGTGACTACATTTTAAAAGTTCGGCCGGCTGGAAGGGATGAGTGCGGTGGACACTATCGCTGGGTGGTGGAAATCCGACTGAAAGCTAAATCGCGCAAACATCCCATATTGCTGGCAATCCATTTTGACCCAACCAGTAGTCAACGTGGATTTCAGCGAATGGAACTTAGTCCCCAGCACTATTCTGCGAAGCAGATAACTGATTTGTTTGTGTGGCTGGGGCGGAAGGGACGCATCGGTAAGTATCTATATCGGGGATTACGTAATGCCTGGATAACAACTATCCATTACGCGCTGGATGTAGTGGGAATGAAGCTCCACGACTGTTTAATCAGGCTGGTTGGTGCAAGGGGCGGCGACTTTAATGATTTGCATGGAGAGCAGGAAGGGTTACGACTGGGGTCTACGACTATAGTCGCGTCAATATATGAAAAGGCCGATGCTCCGGATGTGGCAACTGAAAGAAGGTATGAACAGGCTGTCCTTCTGCTTGATGAACAACAGTTCCGGCGGTTTCTGCGGCTGGAGTTGCGTTTATCACCCGGCAAGCAAAAGCTCATGCTGAACAACCTGCTCAGCATGGAGAATCTGGTATCTAAACTCGCATTTTATGACCGTAACGCGCTGGTAGATTCTGAGCTTGAACCTGATTTTTCTCGCCTGCTACGAGAATATATCCCTTACCCGGTTGCCAGAGCGGATTACCAGCCGTCAGCGACCCTGAATGGAAAGCAGGTCAGCTCAGCGAAAAAAGCTGCTGATAAGCGCGTTGATAAACTCATGGAGCGCTACCGTGTAGAATTGTTCGACTCAGAAGTTATATGGGCTATGTTGCCGCTTGTTGTGGAAAAACTTGGGATTCTCGCGCAACCGCAATACTGGCAGTTTAAGCATCGCCAGAAGTGGCTTCAGTTGCGACTGAAACAGGGGTAATGGTGGTGCGGCAGGGAGGCCGCTTGCTTCAAAGCATGAAAATGACCGATGTATTAAACAAGGGGGCTGTAAAACACCGTTTTAGACCGCCCAACGTTGCCAGATTTTGGCGTGACAGACCGGCTAACTACCGGTGTCGTTTAGTGTCAGATTCGCACCTCGTGCAATGGTAGGGGTAAATCGGCGATGGCTATTTATTTCTAACGCTGACCATAACATTTGGAAATTAACCGCAGGGATTGATGATTATTCCCATAACACAGAATCTATGTTTGTATTTGCGACTATGCATTTTTGTCAATTACATCGGTTAATGCATTCCTCAAGGTAGTTATCAGGTATAACTCTATAATACTCACTATATAGTATATGTATGTCACTGCCATATTAATAGTGATATCAGCAGCAGCGGAAATATAGCGAGAAGAGCGTGAGTGTTATGAGTGAATGGGGGGTGATATGAAAAAAATTGGCCTTCATTAAGGTATTCGTAATTGATGTTGTAAAAAAATAACTGTGTTTATTGTGTTATGCAAATATCAATCGCGAGGTGTTATATGAAGTGTTCTACTGGTTATATTATTAAACGTGGTATTCTAGTAACGCTCGATACTTATAATAAGTTCATTGAGGATGTACATAACATTCCTTTCATCGGGAAAGATGGTCGCCAGTCTCCGTCATACTATCTGGACATTCAACGGTTTTTGCAGCATCTGATTTGTAATAACTTCCTTTATGCTAAAGAGACCCTGGAGGATAAACCATGGACTCAATACTCGCCAATATATAATGAGCTGGGTAAAAAGGAATTGCCGTTTGTCTTTAAACAGAATAAATATCTGTGTTGTGACAGAGCATTAGAGTTGCTGAAGTATGCAGGAATTATAGATATTAAAATTCACTCCTATGGAAACGGGAAAAGCCGCACTTTTTCTTTGTCTAAGGCATACCTCAAACGCTGGTTTGAAAGCTCGCCTGATGACTACAAACGGCGGGATGATCGTTACATTTATCTGTCTGTGGGTAAGCGTGTTCATGACCAAAAGATCATGACAGAAGAGCAATTGATCCACAAAGCGTTATCGCACTTTAATAAGCCTCGCCATGCTACACGGCACGTATCACGTGAAACCCAGCAATATATGCGTCAGGTATATCTCAACATGGGGGCGTTGCGTATCAACCTTGATAAACTTCTGGCCTACGTTCCTGAAGACGAAAGGGAGGCTCTTCTGAAGTCTCACTTCCTTCAGCATTTGGCTGAGCGTGGTTGCAGGATGGTTTCAAGCGTTCCTTTGGTGGTTGAGTACTTCCCTGAATACAAACTGGCAGAGCGGGGAACGCGTTCATTTGAGAAGAACGGCGGTTTTCAGGCGCTAAAGGCAGCTATAAAATGGGAGGTGGTTGACGGTATTAACTATGATATTAAAAGCAGCCAGCTGACCATCCTGAAACATGAACTGGAAAGATATGGCATCAAATGTAAGCGGCTGGCAAAGATCACAAAGAAGAAGATAATGCGTCGGTTCAACGTTGATGAGAGGGTGGCTAAGCTATTCATTTATAGTCTTATCTACTCGCTGGGTGAGTTTCGTAAACATAAGGACAGCGCCGCATTTCGTAAGCTTTGCGGTCTATATGGCTACAGTGAAGCGGTTTATGTGGCTGATGAGTGGATTGAGTTTGTTCGGCCAGTGAGAAGGGCGCTTAACAAGTTGGTGGCGCGTTATCTTGATGAGCATGTCAACTGCCCCGGTCGTGGTTGGGCCATACGTAATGCCGTTCGTCAGACTTTTATGGTTAAACCTGACAAGATCACCGCGAGTGTCCGTCGATGTTTGTTGTCCCATATGATTCAGGGTATTGAGAGTAGCGCAGTTTACGAGGCCATTCTGACCAATCCTGACGTATGTAGTTCGATTGAGCATGACGGGCTTGTGACCAATTGTGAGATATGCTGGAACCATCCGTACCTTAAATTGAAAATGAAACATTAACTAACTCGGTACGACAACCATTCAACATTACCTTTAATGATGTCGTGTCGTGTCGTGTCGTGTAAACGCAGGACTTCGAATGTGATGAGCCGGAATCTTTTGTCACACATGCTGGAAGACTTAGAACGCTGGAATGTCTATTATTATGTCGCCAGCCATTAAAAAGCGTGTGCTTTATTTAACGATGGATTTATTAATTATGAAGGGGTAACTGACTGGTCTCCCACATATCATTTTTATTCAGGAAAAGAAAGTGGTAAAATAAAGGTTATTATTAAAAAATGATAACTCATGTTTATAAAGTATATATGCCTTTTCGTCTGAAGCATTTGATACCATCCGCTAATTTGAATTATGACAAATCTAGATGATTCCTTTTTTATGATCTTTCTGAGTTTGTATATGACGTTTGAAGTGTCAAATTGATAATAAGTCATTTGGGTTTTAATGTGCCAGATATCTTTTAATATATATCTTAACGTCTTCACTTCGAAGTCGATCTTTTTAGATTTAGAAAAGACTGAGCAAAAGCATATAGGTATGATGTTTCGTCGTTGTTTAAAATTAGCCCGAATCATTACTGTTCGGGCTTTTTTTCACATTATAAAGGCGTGATTTATTGTAATGTTTTTTTTCCGGTCAACGGTAGTGAGGGAAGGCCGAGTTCTTCAAGGAACTCGTTATGGTGTTGAGTTGAGCGATAAATATTCTCTTCAATTGAAACAAGTACACTATGCGAAACGCTTAAATCAATTTTCTTCTCCGGTTGAGCCGTACTCACATAGCGAGAAATGTTTAAGTTATAGTCATTTTTTTTAATTTCTTCCATTGATACACGACGAGCATATCGGTCTTCTTCTTTTCGAAACTGGTAAGAGTCAATAATTTTTTCGATATGATTTGGTAAGAGATAGTCTTGGTTTTTACCTTTTTCGAAGTGTTCAGAAGCATTTATAAAAAGAACATCGTCATATTTTTTGCAACGCTTGAGAACCAAAATGCATACAGGAATACCAGTTGAGAAAAATAGGTTGGCAGGTAGAGCTATTACCGTGTCAATGTGGCCGTCTTTTAATAGTTTTGTGCGAATTCGCTCCTCCGCACCGCTGCGAAAGAGTACTCCATGAGGTAGAATTATCGCCATTACGCCATCTTCGCTAAGAAAATGGAAACCATGCAGTAAGAATGCAAAGTCTGCCGCTGACTTAGGAGCAAGTCCGTAATTTTTGAAACGGAAGTCCTCTTCTAAAGAATCATTTGGTTCCCAACGCAAACTAAAAGGAGGGTTCGCAACAATTGCATCAAATTGCATCTTTTTGGCAGGGTTCATCTCATTGAGAATGTCCCAATCATTTTCTAAAGTATCACCATGATGAATTTCAAATTCTGTATCCTTCACTCCATGCAATAGCATATTCATGCGTGCTAGGTTGTAAGTAGTAATATTTTTCTCTTGGCCGAAGATCTTGCCAATACCATTAGGGCCAAGTTGTTTTCTTACATTAAGTAGCAGTGAGCCTGAACCACATGCAAAATCTAGCACTTGTTTTATTTTCTTTTTTTTACCTGTCGCTGGATTTTGACTATCAAGAGTAACGATCTCCGATAAAATAGTAGAAACGTGCTGTGGGGTATAAAATTCGCCAGCTTTTTTTCCTGAACCAGCGGCGAACTGTCCAATTAAGTACTCGTAGGCATCGCCTAAGATATCAGTATCAGTACTAAACTGAGAGATACCTTCTGATATTTTTTTAATTATTATGCATAATTTATTATTTCTGTCTTTTTGTGATTTACCTAATTTTTCAGAGTATAGATTAATTTCTGAAAATAACCCTTGAAAAGTACGACCAAACGACCGCTCTTCGATATAACCAAATCCTTCATCGAGGGTTTTGAGCAAATCATCATTTTGAACTCTAGCCATTTCTGAAATGCTACTCCACAAGAACTTTGGCTCAATCACATAATGAGTTTTTAATCGCATTTGCTTCTCAAAGTCAGCAATATCCTCAACGTTATTCTCATACCATATGGCGAGCGGAGTTCGGCGATCATCCTCTACTGTTTCTGGATAATCGCTACCTAATTCCTTTTTTGCTGCCTGCTCATAGTTATCTGAGAGATAACGTAAAAATAGGAACGACAGCATATAGTCTCGAAAATCATCAGCATTCATTGCGCCGCGTAGTTTATCGGCAATATTCCAAAGGGTTTTGCCAAGTTGGCTTAATTGTTCTGTAGTCATAATTGTTTAATCTACCTAAGTTTATGAACGGATGTTTGGCAAATCGAATACATATCGATCTAGAAAGCCATGCAAAATGCTGTTAAAAAGTCTCTTATTGTCTTCGGTTAGCTCTTTTGGATCAAACAAAGAGTAGTCGCCATGACTTAATAGGTTCAAGGCTCGAGAAAATAGTACTTCATCCTCAATACCATGGATACAGTCGGAAAAATCTTTGAATCCAAAAAAAGATGAGGTTTTTTCCATTATACCACGGAGGATATTAAAGTGGCTGGCGTATAATCTACCTGTATCTGAGGCTTTTTTTAATTCACTCAACATCGCTACGTGATGAAAAAATGGTGTGTCGCTAGTTGATTGAAGACTATGACCATTACCATTATGACTATAAAAAAAATAGGATTTGTGTTCCTGTTTTTTCAACTCATTACACATAACGTTATAAAATAAACTATGATGGGAAGATATAACAGTTTTGACTTTGCCTATCGAACGTCGTAATAGTTTAGCCAGGTCAGAACCTATGGCTATGGCATTGTTATCATCTAGTGAGGAAATGGGGTCGTCAATATAAAAATATTTTACCCAGTTATAGGACTCAGAGCCATCAATTACCAACTCGCAAATTGCTAAAAAAATACACCAAATTAAAATATTCTCTTCACCTCGAGAAATTTTAATATTGTCTTGCATCACCGTCTCTGGCTCATCTGCACCTGGTCTAAATTTAGGGTTATTAACAAGTTTACTAAAAGTGATATACCATTTATCGTAATCAATCCTAAAATTGAAACTACTGTAACGAGTTAAGTATGAAAAAATTTTTTCTTCTAATGCAAGTTCTTTAAAACCATCAAAAAATTTTGAATCTGAGTTGATTTGCAATACCCGATTAGCATCGTTCGCTAGATCATTGTCCCAATGAAATAAATCTTCAGTAAACGCATTGAAATAAAGTGTATCGCGAGCAATACCTCTTATTCTCTTTCCTGCATTTTTAAACTCCATTGACAAGCGTGTTTTACCAGTTCCGTTATATGCATATAACAGTAAAAAATCAACGCCACCAGCATTTGGTCTTAGGTCATCTCTCATTCGAGTAACGACGTTTCGGAGGCTTTTGTAGTTATAAATTTTTGGCTTATCATTCATTAGTAAAATCATCCATAACTGGTAAAATTTTCTGAATCAATCCTTTTTTGTAGGACTTTAGTTCGTTTAACTTATGAACTTGTAAGTCAACTAATGCATCGATCGATGACAGGAATCCAGCTATCCTTTGTTGTTCATTTAAAGACTCTGGTATCAAAAATTCCAATTTCTCGAATTCTTTCTGGCCTAATGTTTTATTTCTACCCGCCCCACCAGGTGAGGCTATCCATAATAATTCTTTACCTTTTTCGGTCAAAAAAAAGTACTTCATATAAGTTACATCAGATCTTTCTTTATATGGCTTGTACATAGGGAATCTGTGAGAGGCAATCATTCCTTCCTCAGCTGCAGAAGTTTTTGCAACAGCCAATTCCCAGGCAAATACTATGTTTAGAATTAATAAATCTTTTTCTACTTTAAAAACTCGTTTATTACCGAGTGTTTTTCCCTTGATTTGATCCTTATGAAATATTCCTTTACCATGAGATTTAATACCAATTTCCCGATAGTATTCATCGTCCTCCACGTTGACTGGATTAGATGTTTTTCTAAGTAAATCACTTACCTTTCTATTTACCCAATTGCCAGAGTTCCGAAATTCGGGGAATCTAATCTTAGGAGTGGTTTCATTTTCTGCAGGAAAAATTTGTTGTATCAGACCTTTCTTATAGGTGTGGAGTTCGTTCAGTTTTTGGGTGTTAAACTTTATTAGTTCGTCAATAGAGTCAAGAAATATTCCTATCTTCTTCTGCTCAGAATCACTTTGAGGAAGTGGCAATTCTCCAGATAGGAATTTCTTATTATTTATATTTATAGTGTTCCTTGCCCCTTTCTGGATAAGAGGTTCTAGATAAAGCTTCGTGTTCTCTGATGACTCAAAATACGACTCTAGTAAAGTTCCCAAGCCGAGTGTTTTAGGAGTAAAGACTCCATATAGAGGGGACACAATTACTGACTGATCTAATCTGCTTTGTTTAACTATGCCAAATGGAAAATCGCCAGTTGGACTCTTCGTATAAACAATGTCACCAGGATGAACCCTGTTATAGCGATCGGTATTTGAAGCGGAAAAACTTCTTCCCAAATGTTCGATTTGATTTACCAATCCTTTATTCACAGAAACAGAGAAAACGACCTCCTCTTCTGACTTTTTTAGACCATGTTCAGTAAGTACATCCGATAATCTTGTCATTTCCCAACGATCGGCATCGCTAAACTCGGGGAAACGCATTTTAGGTGTCATAACAATTTTCTTTCCCTTAATCATATACATCTAACCCCGAAATCTCGCGCCCATTAGTTTGCTTTTGAAGGTAAGGAATTAGATCTTCCATTAACGCCAATTCAGCTAAACGTCTAACTTTCCAGCCCAATCCCAAAGGAGCTAGTAGGTCAGTTAACTGCGATCCATCGAAAACCATACGTTCGATAATTTCATCCACAAATACTTGAATTGAATTTGTCTGCAAACCATGTTTTTCAGCAATTTTTGTTAACTCTTGATTTGCTTTGTGATCTTTAAATGCTTGATATCCTTCTCGAATTTCTTTTTCATTCAATGCTTCACCTACTCTCAAGCTATTAATGTATGCAATAATATCTTCACGCTCTTCCATAAGATTTGCGCTGGAACTAATCATGCTGATAAGCTCTTCACGTGTCATTTTTTGTTTGCTATTTTTTTGAGTGGATTTGGCAATTAGTCCCATTATGTAGTCGTAGTCGATTATGCTGGACGCAAATAGCACCAGATCAAACTCAAGCTCTTCAACTTCTTCTATATTACTTGCACCTTTACCTTGTTTACTTCTCAGTTCCATTGCCGTGTCTATATATATAGATTTAAAACCCCGTAGAGTGTCAGTTGGCAGTTTTTTCTCAATAGTTTCTCTGCTTTCTGCATCTAGATCTGTATATTGCTCTAACTGGGTTTTAAGTTTTTGTACTTCTTTGAAGTGCTGTATAAACTCAGCTTTAGCAATATCGCCCTTAAGGTTGTGTACATCTGCGGGTGTGCAAGTTAGACCATTAGACGTCATAAATTTCTGAAGTTCATCGACTTTTTTGATGAACGATTCAACCACTTTAGGTGCGGGATCGACCAACCAAATTTCTCTGGCTTTATCTCTGTCACTATTAGAGAACAATGCAATCGCTGTGTTTACCTCATCTTCTTGGTAGCGGAAATCGAGAATGTTTCCCCAAGGTTTAGTGTCGTTTAGTACGCGGTTAGTTCGTGAGAAGGCTTGAATTAATCCATGGTACTTAAGGTTTTTATCCACATACAAAGTGTTTAGATATTTAGAATCAAAACCAGTTAAAAGCATATCCACCACAATAGTGATGTCGATTTTGTTATTACGTGGATAGTCGGTATTGCTGTACTTTTGGTCTTTAATACGTTGCTGTACATCCTGATAGTAAAGATCAAATTCATTAATTGTGTGATTAGTGCCGTACTGTTTGTTGTAATCTTCGATTATGTTTATCAATGCTGCTTTTTTCTTATCTGGATCAATTTCATTATCTCTTCTTTCTTGTAGCAGATCTTCTTGCAATTGTTTTATATCCGCGACATTCTTAACTTTGTCTGCTCCATTACTTTCATTATCCTTAGAAATTTGTGCAGGGGGGGAGAATACACAAGCAATGTTTAGTGGCTCGAAGTCTCCGTCATCTGCGTTATTGTGTGCTTGAAGGGTTCTAAATAACTCATAGTATTCAATTGCATCATTTATAGATGCAGTAGCTAAAACAGCATTAAAACGGCGTCGATTAGTTGCATTATTATGCTTATCTAATATAGCTTTGACTACAGCTTCTGGTGGTGGTGTTTGCCCTTTTTGAGGCTTTATATCACCATGTTTTCCATAGTAATCGATGTGAAAACTTAGTACGTTCTTATCTTCAATTGCATGAGTGATGGTGTAAGCATGCAATTCATTTTCAAATATATCTTCTGTAGTTTTGAAAGAGGCTAAATTTCCATCGATTTGCTGACAATTTGAGTTATCATCAAATATAGGTGTTCCAGTAAAACCAAACATCTGTGCTTTAGGAAAGAATTCTTTAATAGCTTTGTGATTTTCACCAAATTGAGAGCGATGACATTCATCAAAGATAAAAACAACTCTCTTATCACTAAGAGGCTCTAGACGTTCTTTGTAAGTTTTTATCCCCTTTTTTTGCTGAGACTTATTGCGTTTACTATTTTCATCCAGCGCTAGTCCTAGTTTTTGGATGGTAGTCACAATAACTTTATCAGCATAGTCTTCTGACAGCATTCGGCGCACTAATGCTTCAGTACTAGTGTTGTGCTCCACGCAGCCTTCTTGGAATTTATTGAATTCCTGGCGTGTCTGACGGTCAAGGTCTTTACGGTCCACCACGAATAGACATTTTTCAATATCGGGATTGTCTTTTAGTAGTGTGGATGCTTTGAATGATGTAAGGGTTTTACCTGAGCCAGTTGTATGCCAAACATAACCATTTCCACGGTTTTGTTGAATTGAGTCAACGATGGCTTTCACCGCATAAATTTGATACGGGCGCATAATGAGAATTTTTTGTTCACTTTGAACCAGTACCACGTAGCGGCTTAGCAATTTCCCTAATGTGCATTTAGCCAGGAAATCATCGGCAAAATCGTGCAAATGAGTAATTTTTTTATTGTTCTTATCTGCGTGTTGATAGATGGGCAAAAAACGTTCATCAGCATTGAAGCTAAAGTGTTCTTTGCGATTGTTAGCAAAGTAGCGCGTATCGTTACCGTTGCTTACTACAAATAACTGCATAAAGCACAGCAGGGTGTTTGTGTAACCATTACCGGTATCGTTTTTGTATTCAACGATTTGTTCCATGGCCCGACGTGGGCTGATTTGCAGGGTTTTTAGTTCGATTTGTACCAATGGAAGGCCATTGATAAGCAGTATTAAATCGTAACGATGGTGGCTACTATCTGTATTTATGCGTAATTGGTTTATTACTTCAAAATCGTTTTTGCACCAATCTTTAATGTTAACCAAAGTATATTCAAGTGGAGTACCGTCTTCTCGAGTGAATTTACCTTTCTCTCGTAAGGTCTGGGCCGCCTTAAATACATCAGTTGTGATGATTTCCTCGCGTAAACGGTCGAATTCTGCATTTGAGAGGTTAACACGATTCAGAGTTTCAAACTTCTTACGAAAGTTCTCCTCAAGGCTAATTTTATCGTGAATATCGTCGCGATAACTGTATTTTAGATCTTTTAGTTTAGCAATTAACCTTTGCTCAATCTGTTGTTCTTTAGTCATTTGCTAACCTAGTGTGTGGTCCTTGATGGGGCATTTTATTGCATTGATTGGTGAACTCTAGAATATCAGCCACCTCGCATTCAAAAAGCTTACAAAGCTTATCTAGAGCTTCAATATCGATTTTCTGGGCTGTCTCTTTGTACATTAGGCTTACAGTGTTTCGTCCGAGGCCAGTTTTTCGCAAAACATCAGAGATTTTCATTTTGCGCTCTCCCATCAAACGAGCTAGGTGGCAACGTATCATTTTGAGCCTTGAGGTATTAGGTCGAGTGCAGAGTATAAGTTTTTATGTGAAAAAATTGAAGCTTATCTTTAATTTTTTCAGGTGAAAATCATTAGATTAAAGTAAAGGATGTTCACAAACCAGATGTTCTCAGGTGGCACAAACTGCATGTGGTAGGGTTTATCAAAGTTTATGGTTCGGATATCAGATATGCTTGAAGTGTCACTGGGCGATGTTTTGTAAATGAATAGGGGGGTTACAACAGATATGTCAATTGGTTATGTAAGTATAGGTTAAAATGTAGTTTTTATTCTCTGGTGGAAAATAATCATTATTTATCAATGTAAACACACCAATGCATCATCGGCGTGTGGGAAGGAAAGTCCTTTTCGGTTGGCTCTTGCATAAGGTTTTAGCTCATTTTTAATGCGGTAAATTTCTGGCGGTCAACGCCCATGAAACCGAAAGGGATTCCAGGCGCGCAGGATAATCAGATGATAACGAATAGGGCAGGGCATATGCCAGCGTGATGCACAGCCGCGATCCTGACCGGGTGTAACCTGACAGGCATCCTGGCAAATGTGGCGGCGGCTGGCGACAAAAAAGTGCCTGTTCTCATGACGCTGATGCGGGGCTGCGAGGCGGCTCGCGATTTCTGCGGCAGTTTATGGCCGGCAGGACGGCACTGCGCCGCATCGGGAAGGGGGAAAGGTCAGTGCAGCCCGTTCTGCAGCGCCCAGACGGCGGCTTCAAGTCGGGATTTAAGGTTCATCTTTTTCAGCAGATATTTAACGTGAACCTTGACCGTGCTTTCACTGATGGCCAGCTTGCGGGCAATCGCTTTATTGGTCATCCCGTCGCTGATCAGTTGCAGAATATCGCGCTCGCGCCGGGTCAGCTGATTGATGTCGCGCGTCTGAGCAGGCTGCGCTTCACGCAACCGGGCGACCAGAATCGGGGTTAACGCCTCGCTCAGCACGATCTGACCGGCAGCAGCCTGATGCAGCGCTTTCAGTAAGGCTTCCGGTTCCA
>Ga0207696_1000677_pt1 | contig 23836 bp, 18 predicted proteins | sample KBSS54metaG_FD_184403 | JGI IMG/M metagenome (GOLD analysis project Ga0207696, IMG submission 184403) | Switchgrass rhizosphere microbial communities from Kellogg Biological Station, Michigan, USA - KBS S5-4 metaG (SPAdes) (version 2) | ecosystem: Host-associated > Plants > Roots > Rhizosphere >...
TCACCATTTCCAGCGCATGCTGCTTGGGGGAAGGCGGTTTGAGCATCAGGCCTGATCCGTGGGAAACGATGGCCTATTAAACAAAAGCCCCTAGCCTTTCGGCTAGGGGCTTTGTCAGCAACCTGACGGCACCCGAAGGTGCCGTTCCTTGCAGCAAAGGCGTGAGCCCTTACTTGCCCTGCCAGCGCTTGAGTACCAGCGTGGCGTTGGTGCCGCCGAAACCGAAGCTGTTGCTCATCACGGTGTCGATCTTGGCGTTTTCCTGAGTCTGGCGCAGGATCGGCATGTCGGCAACGGCTGGGTCCAGCTCGTCGATGTTGGCGGAACCGGCAATGAAGTTGCCTTCCATCATCAGCATGCAGTAGATCGCTTCGTGAACGCCAGCGGCGCCCAGGGAGTGACCCGACAGGCTCTTGGTGGAGCTGATGGCCGGGGCCTTGTCACCGAACACTTCGCGAACACCTTTCATTTCCGCGACGTCGCCGACCGGGGTCGAGGTGCCGTGGGTGTTCAGGTAATCGATAGGCGTGTCGACGGTGGACAGCGCCTGCTGCATGCAGCGGATGGCGCCTTCGCCGCTCGGGGCAACCATGTCGTAACCGTCGGAAGTGGCGCCGTAACCGACGATTTCCGCGTAGATCTTGGCGCCACGGGCCAGGGCGTGTTCCAGCTCCTCGACCACCACCATGCCGCCACCGCCGGCGATGACGAAGCCATCACGGTCGTTGTCGTAGGCGCGGGAAGCTTTTTCCGGGCTGTCGTTGCGCTTGCTGGACAGTGCGCCCATGGCGTCGAACAGGAACGACTGGCTCCAGTGCTCTTCTTCACCGCCGCCGGCGAAGACGATGTCCTGCTTGCCCATCTGGATCTGTTCCATGGCGGTACCGATGCAGTGAGCACTGGTGGCGCAGGCGGAAGCGATGGAGTAGTTCAGGCCCTTGATCTTGAAGGGGGTGGCCAGGCACGCCGACACGGTGCTGCTCATGGTGCGGGTGACGCGGTAGGGGCCGACGCGCTTGACGCCTTTCTCGCGCAGGATGTCCAGCGCTTCCATCTGGTTCAGGGTCGACGCACCGCCGGAGCCGGCGATCAGGCCGGTACGCGGGTTCGAGACCTGCTCTTCGGTCAGGCCCGAGTCCTTGATGGCATCAGCCATGGCCAGGTAGGCGTAGGCGGCGGCGTGGCCGACGAAGCGGTACACCTTGCGGTCGATCAGTTCTTCGAGGTTGAGGTCGATGGAGCCGGAAACCTGGCTGCGCAGACCCATTTCGGCATATTCCGGGTTGAAGCGGATGCCAGGGCGGTTTGCACGCAGGTTTGCGGAGACGGTGTCTTTGTCATTGCCCAAGCAGGAAACAATGCCCAGACCAGTGATAACGACGCGGCGCATGCGGATAACCCTTAGAAATTTTCGGTGGATGTGAACACGCCGACCCGGAGGCCTTCGGCGGTGTAGATCTCTTTGCCGTCAACGCTGACGGAACCGTCGGCGATGGCCAGGTTCAGCTTGCCCTTGAGGACGCGCTTGATCTGAATGTTGTACGTGACTTTCTTGGCGGTTGGCAGCACCTGGCCGAAGAACTTCACTTCGCCCGAACCCAGTGCCCGGCCACGGCCCGGCAGGCCTTGCCAGCCCAGGAAGAAACCGACCAGCTGCCACATGGCGTCGAGGCCCAGGCAACCTGGCATCACCGGATCACCTTCGAAGTGGCAGGCGAAGAACCACAGGTCCGGGTTGATATCCAGCTCGGCGACCAATTCACCTTTGCCGTACTTGCCGCCTTCGTTGCTGATGTGGACGATGCGATCGACCATCAGCATGTTACCGGCGGGCAATTGCGCGTTACCGGGGCCGAACATTTCGCCGCGGCTGCAGCTCAGTAGTTCATCCCGAGTAAAGGCGTGTTGTTTGGTCATGCGAGCTCCTCAATAGTCCCGTGTGGCAGTGGGGCAAATTCTCCCGGCCGTGCCAAAGCGATTGCGCCTTTGGCAAGGCAGCCTACACATAGACTATTGCGTTGTAGTGAAAGTCACAGCGCCAGGGACAAAGAAGTACACCTGTGCACTGAAATTTTTTATCCAGGCTGTTCATTTTGCCTGACATAACGTCTAAGACTGCCGCACTTTAACATTTATCGCCAGCCCCGGCTGCCTCTGGGGCGCATTTAGGCAGCCAGCCAGCGCTGCAGGATCTGCTTGAGATCAGTGCGCTTGAACGGTTTGGCCAGGTAATCGTTCATGCCGGCGTGCAGGCAGGCCTCGCGGTCACCCAGCAAGGCGTTGGCGGTCAGGGCGATGATGGGCAGGCGCGCATGTTCAGGCAACTGGCGAATGCGCCGAGTGGCTTCGTAACCGTCGACGATCGGCAGGCGGCAATCCATCAGCACGGCGTCGAATGGCTGCTGGCCGACCTCATGGATGGCCTGGGCGCCGTCGCCCACCACGCACACCACGCAACCCAGGCTGCGCAGCATGGCTTCGATCACCGTCTGGTTGACCGGGTTGTCTTCCACCAGCAGCACCCGTTTGCCCACCCCCTGGGCATCGTCACCCAGGCGTGGCTCACGCAGCGGCGTGGCACTGCGCTGGCTCAGCGCCAGGGGTATTTGCAAGGTGAAGAGTGAGCCCTTGCCTTCGTGGCTTTCGGCCTGCAACGTGCCGCCCATGCGTTCGGCCAGGGTACGGGCGATGGGCAGCCCCAGGCCGGTGCCGCCATATCGGCGGCTGATGCTGCTGTCAGCCTGCTGGAACGCCACGAACATGTTTTCCAGGCGCTCGGCGCTGATGCCGATGCCGGTATCGCGCACGGTGCAGGTCAACCAGATCAACTGGTGGTCCAGTACCTGCCAGTGGGCGTCGATCTGTACGCTGCCCACTTCGGTGAACTTGATGGCATTGCCGATCAGGTTCACCAGGATCTGGCGAATGCGCGTGGGGTCGCCCTCGACCAGCAGTTGATCGATGCCGTGGGGCAGGTTCAGGTTCAGGCTGAGGTTGCGCGTGCTGGCGTTATGCTGAAAGGCCTGGGCGCAGCTGGCTACCAGTTCGCCGAGGTTGAACGGGATGTGCTCCAGTTCCAGCGCCGCGCGCTCGATGCGCGAAAAGTCGAGAATGTCGTTGATGACCTTGAGCAAATGCTCGGTGGACTGGGTGGCCAGGGCCGCGTACTCGTGCTGCTCCTCGGTCATGGTCGTGGTTTCGAGCAATTGCAGCATGCCCAGCACGCCGTTCATGGGCGTGCGCAGTTCGTGGCTCATCATCGCCAGGAAGTCCGACTTGGCACTGTTGGCGCGCTCGGCCTGCTCGCGGGTGCTGACCAGTTGCTCGATGGTCTGGCGCTGTTCGCGGCCGGCCGCTTCCAGGCCCTTGGCCAGATTGTTGATGTGCCGGGCCAGGCTGCCCAGCTCGGCGTCATCGACGACGGGCAGCGGCGCCTTGAAATCACCTTCCTGAATAGCCTTCACCGCCAGCCCCATCTGGCTGATGGGGCGCGCCAGGCTCAGTGCCAGGCGGCGTGCCAGCAGAAAACTGAACAGTAGGGCAAACAGGGCCAGCACCGCAGCCTTGAGCAGGATTTCCTGCTGGCGCTGATTGAACGCGTCGTTGGACATGCCGACGATGACCCGCCCCACGCAGTCGGGCTGGCCCACGCGCAGGTAGTTGTCATGGCCCTGGTCGGCACGCTGCAGGCGAATGCTGGCCTGGAACACCTGAACCTTGGCCCCGTGGTCCTGGTTGGCGTCCGGCTGTTCCACGTACAGCACCACCCGGTCGTTGCTGTCCTGAACTTCCAGGAAGCGCACGTGGGGAATTTCCAGGGTGGCGCGCAGCAGGCTGTCGAGCACGGTGGTGTTGTTGCTGATGACGCCGAATTCGGCCGCCGGCGCCAGTTGGTTGGCGATCAACTGGCCAGTGCGGGTCATTTCCTCATGCAGGTCATGAAGGCGCACGAAGGTGAAAAAACCAGTCAGCAGTAGCGTCAACAGCAAGGCGGGGCCCAGGCAGATCACTTGGGTGCGGCTATGGATATCCCAGCCGGGACGCCATTTCATTGGGGGCTATCTCGCACGGTGCGGCCTTGGTGGGTAAGCAAAAGCCAAACATTTTAACCGCATGTGTCAACATTTCCAGTGATGTCTACACACGCGGCTACGCTTTGCCTGCACGGGTTCGCCCGTGGGACTGGCCGCGGCGGCCATGCTCCGTATAATGCAGGCGTCGCCCACTTTTTTGGTTTTGATGGATTGGATATGACTGAACAGCAGCCTGTCGCAGTGCTGGGGGGCGGGAGTTTCGGCACCGCCGTGGCGAACTTGCTGGCCGAGAATGGCCATGCCGTGCGCCAATGGATGCGCGACCCGCAGCAGGCCGAGGCCATCCGCACCCAGCGCGAGAATCCGCGCTACCTCAAGGGCATCAGGATCCACCCCAATGTCGAGCCGGTCACCGACCTGCTGGCCACCCTGCAAGGCAGCCAGCTGATCTTCGTGGCCCTGCCTTCCAGCGCCTTGCGCAGTGTGCTGGCGCCCCACGCGCAGTTGCTGGCCGGGCGCATGCTGGTCAGCCTGACCAAGGGCATCGAAGCCCAGACGTTCAAGCTGATGAGCGAGATCCTCACCGATATCGCCCCCGCTGCGCGCATCGGCGTGCTGTCGGGGCCGAACCTGGCCCGCGAAGTGGCCGAGCATGCGCTGACCGCCACGGTGGTAGCCAGCGAGGACGAGGCGCTGTGCGCCGAGGTGCAGGCCGCGCTGCACGGGCCTACGTTTCGCGTGTACGCCAGCAGCGACCGCTTCGGCGTCGAGCTGGGCGGGGCGCTGAAGAACGTCTACGCCATCATCGCCGGCATGGCGGTGGCACTGGGCATGGGCGAGAACACCAAGAGCATGCTGATCACCCGCGCACTGGCCGAAATGACCCGCTTCGCCGTGAGCCAGGGCGCCAACCCCATGACCTTCCTGGGCCTGGCCGGGGTGGGCGACCTGATCGTCACCTGCTCCTCGCCCAAGAGCCGCAACTACCAGGTTGGCCATGCGCTGGGGCAGGGGTTGAGCCTGGAAGAAGCGGTGACGCGCCTGGGCGAAGTCGCCGAGGGCGTCAATACCCTCAAGGTGCTCAAGGCCAAGGCCCAGGAACTGAATGTGTACATGCCGCTGGTAGCCGGGTTGCACGCGATCCTGTTCGAAGGGCGTACCCTGGCCCAGGTGATCGAGCTGCTGATGCGCGCCGAACCCAAGACCGACGTCGATTTCATTTCCATCAGTGGTTTCAACTGATACGCAGGAGCAACGGACATGAGTGATTCGCCTCTCAAACCCAGCCAGGAATCGATCCTGCTGCGGGTGCTGTGGATGGTGCTGTATGTACTGGTGTGGCAAGTGGCGCAATTGCTGCTGGGCGCCGTGGTGCTGATCCAGTTGATCTACCGCCTGGTCTATGGCGCGCCGAACCTGAGCCTGATGAACTTCGGCGATAGCCTGAGCCAGTTCATGGCCCAGATCGGTCGTTTCGGCAGCTTTCATACCGAGCAGAAACCCTGGCCCTTCGCCGATTGGCCCGTTGCCCGCGCCCCGGAAGGCGAGGCGCCGCACAGCGTGCCACCGGCACCTCACCCGGCGCGCGACGAGGAGCCCAAACTGTGAAGCTATGGATCCTGCGCCATGGCGAGGCACAGGGCCATGCGGCCAGTGACAGCCTGCGCGAACTGACCGACCATGGCCGTGAGCAGGTGTTGCGCAGCGCCGCGCACCTGCTGGGTGAACCGGTCACCGCCCTCTACGCCAGCCCGTATGTACGCGCCCAGCAGACCGCGGGTATCGTTCATGAAGCCCTGGCCCTGGAGCAGCCCATCGTCACCGTGCCGTGGTTGACGCCCGAGACCGACCCTGCCGAGGTGATCAGCCGGTTGGATGCGCTGGCCCAGGACAACGTACTGCTGGTCAGCCATCAGCCGTTGGTAGGTGCCCTGGTGGGCTTGCTGGAGAATGGCCACCTGAAAACCCCACGAGGTATGGACACCGCCAGCCTGGCGGTTCTGGAAGGGGAGTGGCCGCTGGCCGGCCTGCTCAGCGTCAAGGCCGTGCATCACGCCTGAGACTGATGGCGGAACGGCCAAATGCCCGCCTGGAACCGCCCCGTCGCTTGCCACCCCCGTGGGCGGCAAAGATAGTGGGGCGGTTGATTGCGGCAGCCCAGACCTCGGCATCGCCGGGCGCCTGGGCCGCCATGAATATTCCGGTACAAGGACACTTCCATGACCCTATGGCGCACCGAACCCAACCTCGCGCAGTTCAACGAGGCGCAGAAAAACACCATCGGCGAAGTACTCGACATTCGCTTCGAAGCCGTCGACGCCGAGTCGCTCACCGCCAGCATGGCCGTCGACCATCGCACTCACCAGCCCTACGGCCTGCTGCATGGCGGTGCCTCGGTGGTGCTGGCCGAAACCCTGGGCTCCATGGCCAGCTACCTGTGCATCGACCCCAGCACCCATTACTGCGTGGGGCTGGAGGTGAACGCCAACCATGTGCGCGGTGTGCGCAGTGGCCGGGTCACCGGCGTGGCGCGGGCGGTTCACATCGGCCGTACCACCCACGTGTGGGACATTCGCCTGAGCGACGAGCGTGGCAAGCTCAACTGCATCTCGCGGCTGACCGTGGCCGTGGTGCCGCTGGGCGAGAACCCGCCAGGGCGGTAAGGGCCATTTCGCCGGGTCGCCTCAACGCCACCCCGCCGGGGCTCATGCATTCATGGCACGGACAACGCTGGCATGAATGCAGTTGGCGACGATATGGCTGCGCAGGCTCCAGTCGGTATTGATGATGTAGAACTTCTGGATATAGCTGTGCTCGTCCTCGGAGTGGAACCACTGGTCGATCTTGTCGCTGAAGTCGTCTGGCACGAACAGCGGCAGCGCGTACTTGGCACACTGAATGGCACGCAGCTGGCCGCCGGGCTTGTACTCTTCGGCGACGTCGTCCATGAAGGTCTTGAGGGTGGCGGCGGTGTTGGTGTTGCTACCGCTCCAGCACTGCTTCACGCGTTCGCAGAACGGCGGGTGCCAGGCGGGGCCGTCATAGGCCAGCACCAGGTTCTTGCCTGGGTGGTTCAACCACAGGTGGACGAGGTTTTTGCCCAGTACATCGGCTGGCAGGCAGCGGTGCCCCAGGCGGCCCATGAGCATGGCCTGGAACTCCTGGTGTATGGCGGGTGTGAAGCCGTGCAGCTCGTGGAAATCGAGGACGATGATTTCCTTTTGGGTATCGGCGGCGCTGTAGAAGTCCAGCAACGGCCCGAGGAGGTCGGCTTCCAGGCTCACGCCGGTGGTGGTGAAATGCGTGAGTTGGAAGCGCCTGGGGTCGCCGACCCGGAACTGTTCACAGCACTGCACGCGCAGGTCCAGTACCCGGATGCCCCCGCGAATCTGCTTGATCAGCGACACGTCCTGAGTAACCTCGTGGGGCAGTTGCATCTGGATGTAGTGTTCTTTGTTGCTGCCCGAATCATGGCTGCCGGGCAACACCAGGTTGTCGATGGACAGGTTGCCGATGATGGCGTTGTTGCCCATCCAGGCGTGCAGACGGTCTTGATTGTTGACTCTCATGATGACCCTTCCTTGGCAATGCTCGTGAGTGGCGTATCGATGCGCGATACCCGACCATGCTAAGGCTGGGGTGGTTGCGGGCCGAGCCGGAAAGCGTGCCCCCCGTGCCGTGATGGCAATTTTGCCTTGGTGTGATTGACACAAATGCCATCGCTTCACTAGGATGGCATTCAAGCGCCGATTTAAGACAGCTACTTGCGGGGCGCAGGGGTTTCCCAGGGAAACGCCGAAATACCGCTAAAACGCTGGTTCGGTGTTGCCTCCCACCGCAGCCCAGCGGGACTTGCGAGGCTTGGAAAAACACCACCATGAGTTGCCCCCGTCCTATCGTGTGCCTGGCGCCACTTCCTGCAAACGGTGCAGCGCGTACCCCACGCATTCTGCTGGTAGGCCAGCACCAACCCACGTTGCTGCGTTACCTCGATGGCTGGCCGCGGCGTGCAGGCAAGGCCTGTGCATCGCTGATCCAGTTTGTCTCGCCCGGCGAGTCGCTGGCGCATCTGGCAAACGATCGGTTCGACCTGGCCGTGGTGCATTCGCCGCGCCCCGATCAGGCGGCCCACGTCATTGGCCACCTGACTCGGGTAGCACGTCAGGGGCTGGTGACCTTGCGTCAGGCTCGCTGATCGCGCCCAGGTTTGATAATGTGCTAGCACACTGGCGCGGGTCGTTGTCTACTCCGTGTACAGGCTGCCCAGCGCACATGCGCGGACCTGCACCCCCGGACCTCTGCGGGGCTGCATCCAAGGACAGGGGTCCGGCGTTTGCCCTGAAGATGCAGGGCGGGTGGGCAGTGCGGCCTAAATGGAAGATCGGATAAGTGAGCGCTTAATGTCCTTGGCGAGAGAAAAGCTGTTGACCACGGCCTTGGAGCTTTTTCTGTATGAAGGTTTCCAATCCGTCGGCGTAGATCGTGTCATCAAGTGTTCCGGCATCAGTAAAATGACGCTGTACAAGTATTTCTCTTCGAAGGACGACCTGATCGAAGAGTGCCTCAAGCGTTATCACGCCGAGATCATCGCGGAGATCCAGCAGCGGGTTGCTCAGTCGCCGTTAGTCATGGAACCACAGATAGCAGGGCTGCTGGCGTGGTACCGGACCAAATTCATCGACACCTCGGTGCGCGGCTGCCTTTTCGTCAGTGCCGCCAACCTGTACAGCGAGCCCGAGCACCCTATTCATCAGGTGTGCCAACTGCACAAGCAGACCTTGATCGAGCTCTTCTCCCGGTTACTGCAGATGTTCGGCTATGCCAACCCTCAGGCGCTGGCGCTGCAGTGCCTGATTCTGTTCGAAGGCGCGCGCAATCTCTCCGCGATCGGCATCACCGGCGACTCCCTGGATGCCGCCACCCAGGTACTGACCGTGCTATTGCAGCATCACCGCGTGGCGGTGGCGGCGTCGGCTTGAGCGTCCAAGGACCGCGGCCAACGCCAGCACCAGCGCGCAGCCACTGCCCAGGGGCCAGAGGCGCCACCTGAGGTAAGGGGGCGAGCCTGTCATGGGCACGACATCGCCACGCAGTACACCGCTCTGGAATGACGCGAGGCGGGCCTGTACATGCCCCAATGGGTCGACCAGCACGGTGATGCCGCTGTTGGTGGCCCTGACCATCCACCGCCCGCTTTCCAGCGCGCGCATTCTGGCTATCTGCAGGTGCTGGGCCGGCCCGATCGAGCGGCCGAACCAGGTATCGTTGCTGACCGTGACGATGAGTTGGCCATGGCTGGCCTGCTCGGCCGACAATTGCGGGAACACCCCTTCATAACAGATCAGCGGAGCGACGGTGATGCCTTTGGCCAGCAGCGGCGGTTGCCGGGGCGGCCCTGGGCTGAAGTTCGACATGGGCAGGTCGAACAACCCCATTACTGCCCTCAGGTATTGCTGCAGCGGCACATATTCACCAAAGGGCACCAGCTTTTGCTTGAAGTAGGTGCCGGTGCCGGCGCCGATCACCATCAGGCTGTTATAGAAACGCTGGCCCCCGTGGCTATCGGCTTGGCTCACCGGAATGCCGGTGATCAACGCCTGATGGCGGCCCTTGAACGCTTCATCCATCGCACGCAACGGTGGCCCCACGTCCTCGCGCAGCAGTGCGATGGCGTTTTCCGGCCACACCACCAGGTCGGCGTCGCCATGGGGCGCCGTCAATTGGCGATAATGGTCAAGCGTCGAACGTGCATAGGCCGGGTCCCATTTGAGTTGCTGCGCCACATTGCCTTGCACTGCCGCTATTTTCAGTGCCGGCCCTGCCGGTCGGGTCCAGGCGTAGCCGTTGGCCAGCAAGCCCGTGGCCCAGGGTGCGACCAGCAAGGCCACCGCCGCCAGCGCTTGACGAGGGCGGCGGTGCCAGGCGCGGGCGCTGGCGAACAGGGCGGCCGTCAGCGCCAGCGCGGTCGAAATCAGCCACACCCCGCCCAGCGGAGCCAGCGCGGCGAGGGGGCCGTCCAGCTGTGAATAGCCCAGCAGCAGCCAGGGGAAACCGCCCAGCAGCACACTGCGCAGCACTTCCATGGCCAGCCATAGCGCCGCGAAGGCCAGGGCATCAGCCACAGGGGCCTGGTCGCGCCTGAAGTAGCGCGCCCACAGATAAGCGTGCACGGCGAAAAGCAACGCTAGCCCCGCGCAAAACCCAACGGTCAGCGCGAGGGCCAGCGGCAGGGGCGCATCACCGAAATCGCGGATGCTGACGTAGACCCAACTGGTGCCTGCCCCGAAGCTGCCGAACCCATAGCACCAGCCCTGCCGGAAGGCCAGCCGCGCAGGCAGGGTTTTCAAGCCATGGTAGAACAGCGCGGTGGACATCAGCGCCAGGGGCCAGAGATTGAAGGGCGCCAGGGCCAGCGGCATCAGTGCGCCTGCTGCCAGCGCCAGGAGATAACCGTTGCAGGGACGGCAAGTGATCGGAAACATCGAAACTCCTTGATCCAGTCGGACACCGGTAGCGGCGGCGATAGCGGCCCGATGCCAGTTCTGTTTTCAGCTAGGCTGAGGGTCTACAGGACGTTTGCAGGGTCATGATGAAAATCCACCAGATCAGAAATGCCACCCTCGTGTGTGAGCTGGCCGGTCATCGAATCCTCGTCGACCCCATGCTGGGGCAGCGGTTCGCGCACCCACCCTTGCGGCTCTTCAGCCACTGCAGCCGAAACCCCGTGGTCGACTTGCCCAGTGAGGCCGCGGCGTTGCTGGACACGGTGACGCACTGCTTGATCACCCACTGCCAGCGAGGCCACTTCGACCATCTGGACCGGCCGGGTGCCAAATGGCTGCGTGAGCGCGGCATCCCGGTGATATGCACCCCACACGATGCACGCTACCTGGCACGCCAGGGTCTGAACGTCGAGCCATTGGCCGCCGTGCCTGGCGAGCCCGAAGGGTGGTTGGGCGGTACGGTCACCACGGTGCGCTGTACCCATGGCCTGGGCCTGATCGGCGGGTTCATGGAACACGGTGTCGGCTATTTCCTGCAGATGCCGGGCGAACCCAGCCTGTACCTGGCAGGCGATACCGTGTTGACCGACACGGTGCGAGATTTCGTCCTCCAGCACCAACCGCAGGTCTCGGTGATCCCGGCCGGCGGTGCACAGTTGGACATCGGCAGCGAAATCATCATGGGCATCGACGAAGCGCTGCAGTTCGCTCAGCTGGCTACCGGCCAGGTGGTAGCCAACCACCTGGAGGCCCTCAATCATTGCCCGGTCACCCGACGCGAACTGGCTGCCCGGGCCGAACAGGTCGGCCTGGGCGAGCGCTTGCATATTCCGGCCGATGGTCAGGCACTGGCGTTCAATTATCCAGTTTCCCGGCAGGTACCGCCTGTGTGGCAGGCGTCGGCTGCGGCGCCCCCTGCGCCTTGCCGCCCACGCGTGGGTTGAAGATGAACCGAGGCCTGAACATCAGGGCCAGCGCGGGCACGAGAGTCAGCGCAGCCAGCACGCTGACCAGCATCGCTACCACGATGAACATCGACAGCCACAGGTGCACGTTATAACCGAAGGATAACGCCAGCACGCCGTAGCCACCGGCGACCGCGGTGGCCACGAACAATGAGGCCTTGCCGGCGGTGGCCAAAGTGGTGTGCACGGCGTTTATGGCGTCCTGGCCCGTACGAATCTGCTCACGCAGCCGGTAGAGGATATAGATCGCGTAGTCGGCGCCAATCCCGACGGCCATGGCCGAGATCAACGAGTTGGGAATGTTCAACGGAATGTGAGCCAGGCCCATGATGCCGAAGATCGCCACCACTGCCAACGCCAGTGGCGTGAGGATGATCAGCCCGGCGAACGGGGAGCGGAACACCAGCGTGGAAATCACGAAAATGGCCAGTGCCACCTGGATGATGTTGCGGATCTTGCCGTGGACCAGGGTGTCGGTCATGGCCAGGGTCTGGGCCGCGGAGCCACCGAAGGTCACTTTCACGTCGGCGGGGAACACCTTGGTGGCCTCGCCGCGCAACTGGGTCAGCAAGGTCTGGATAGCCTGGTTGTCACCGGTCTTGAGCAGTAGCGTGACCTTCGCCCGACGGTAGTTGTAGTCCACGTAGGCATCGAAGTCACCGGGTTCCCCGGACATCGAGTAGAGCAGCAGGTACTGGGAAATCAGGTTCTGGTTATCGGGCACCTGGTCGAACGCTGGCTGGTCGGCGTGCATGGCCTTGTTCATGCGCCGCACAAACGTGGCGATGGACAGGGTCTTGCCGACATCCGGCCGGGCTTCGGCGAACTGCTGCAACTGGTCGATGGCGCCCATGACGTCCGGGCGCTTGATGGTATCGGGCTGGTCACCTTCAACCATCACGTACAGGCTGTTGGTGCCGCCGAGGCCGGCATTCAGGAAGGCATCATCCTTCTGGATATCGAGGTTGGCCGAGAAGTAATTCTTGCTGGCGTTGTTGATGACCACCTGCTGCATGCCATAGACCATCCCCAGGGTCGCCACCGTGACACCGGCCAGCAGCAGGGCGCGGCTACGTGGCTGGATGACCAGGCGCGCGGCGGCGGCCGGCAAGCGGTCCCACGCGCGCGGGCGCGTCTCCTTCTGCATGGCCTTGTCAGACGGTGGCTTGAGCAGGGAGCGGATGGACGGGATGAAGGTCATTTCCAGCAGCATGGCGCTGAGAATGCCAATGCCAGTGAACACGCCGAACGAGCGAATGGTGGGAATGTCGAACACCAGCAGCGAGAAAAAGCCGACGGCGGCAATGCTGCCGGCAATCAGCATCACCGGGCCGACGCCCGTCAGCGAGCGTATCACCGCTTCGCGGTTGGCCTGCACGGGGCTCACATCTGTCCCGCGCAATTGGCCATACGCTTCGTAATAACGCTTGAGCAGTTGCACCGCATGGCCAGCCGCCACGGCCAGGATCAGAATCGGTGTGGCCGAGTTGAAAATGTCCATGGGTTGGTGCAGCGCGCCCATGAAGCCGATACCCCACACCACGGCCATCAACGCCGTCACCAATGGCAGCACCAAGCCCTGCCAGGTTCGGAAAGCCTCGAGGTGCAACAGGCCGATGACCAGGATGGCGATGGGAAACAGGATGTTGATGCGCTTGGCGTATTGCTCGGTCTTCTCCAGGTACACCGGGTCGCCGCCATAGGTGATGGTCAGGTCGGGGGAGGCCTGGGCATCGGCAATGGCGCGTATGGGTTCGACCATCGCAGTGAAGCCGTCGGTGCGCTCCTTGAGTTCCACCAGGATGGCGGCGGTGCGTCCGTCAGCGGAGATCACGGTTTTCTGGTAGGCCGGGTTTTGCGCCAGGGCCTGCTTGAGTGCCGCGTAATCCACTTCGCCAAGGTCGTCGGGCAGCAACGGCCGGGCCTCGAAACCTTCCTCGGTGCCTTTGATGCCTTTGGACGAGTGGCTGGCCAGGCTCAGCAGAGTCGAATGCACGACACCGGGGGCGACGCTCAATTGCTCGGTGATTTTCTGTACGGCTTGCAGCACCTGGGGCTGGTAGACATCACCGGTCTTGGGCGTGATGCCGATCAGCATCAGGTACTTGGAGCCGAATACCGATTCCAGGTAGTTGGTGGTCTTGATCAGAGGGTGGTCCTGGGGTGCCAGGGTCGCCGGGTTGATAGCGATCCTGACGCTGGCACCGAATGTCCCCAGCACGGCAGTGATGACCAGCGTGACCAGAATGATCAACACGCGCTGGCGCAGGATGAACGTCGCGTACTTGTACATGGGTCGAGTCCTTGGGCGGGTACTGGGGGAGTCAGGCCGGGAGGGGGGCAGGTGCCCGCCCGAGCTTGCCGAGGATCAGCCCGACCACGTTCGACAGGCGAGTGCCGGCTTCCGACAGTTCGGCCAGGGTGAGGCTGATGTTGTAGTTGTCCTCGATGGCGCAGACGAACAGCGACAGGGCCATGGAGTCGAAATTGTCACAGGCGCGCACGTCGAAATCGGCGGGGCGTTGCCCGCCATCGGTCATTTCCAGTTCGCCCAGCAGGGAAGACAGTTCAGTCAGGAGTTGTTCTTGCATCATGGTGTTCAGGCTCTGGCAGCTAGGGCCAAGCCGAGCGTCACGCTCGGCTTGGCAGGGTCAAAGGGCAGTGGATTCGTGCAGGCGCTGAAGTTCGAAGATGAACTTGATCTTGTGCGTGGGCGTACGCTCCAGCTTGCGCGGCAACAAGTAGATGCGGGTTCTGGAAATGGTTGCCGTGATGCCCGATGTCGCGTTGGCGAAGTCGATGGCCCGGCCGAACAACTGGCGCAGCACGGTGGCCTGGGCGATGCCTTGCTGCCGCGCGCTGATGTAGTCGGGGTCTTTCTCGATACGCGCGTAGTCCGGGTACAGGTACGCCGTCAGGCAGTCATCCTCGGGGGCGGCGTGGATGACCATGGCGTCCTTGATGTAGAGGCTGCGCACCATCAGGTTGGACATTTTCTGCGGGTCGACGTAACTGCCGTCGTGCCAGCGCAGCAACTCCTTCTTGCGGCCCACGATATACAGGGAACGTTGCTCATCGACGTAGGCCACGTCGCCCGTGTCGTAATAGCCATCGTCCGACAGCGGCAGCTCCATGCCCAAGTAGCCTGCGCTGATGGTTGGCCCCTTGAGCAGCAGATTGCCGGCCGGGCGAGGCAGGCCCGGAATGCTGTGCAGGCCCTCCAGGCGGAACGCCAGGCCGTCGATGATACGGCCGGTGGAACCCAGCACGATGTCGTTGAGCTTGTTGCGCGAGATGACGCCCGAGCATTCCGTGGCGCCGTAGATGTCCATGATGGTCACCCCCAGCTTGCCGAAAATCTCGATGATGGCCGGGTCCAGCTTCATCGACGACGACACGCCGTAGCTGAAGTAGCCGCCCAGCTTGTTTCGCAGCAGGATACTGGCGGCGGTCAGCTTGGCCTTGTCCAGTGTGCCCAGGTCATAGGTATCGCCTTTCAGCTCGATCTGCGTGAGGTGGTTGTAGACCGTGTTCATCACCGGCTTCACGCGCATCTCTTCCAGCACTTCCTTGAGCACGTAGATCCAGAACTTGGGCACTGCCATCAGTGCTTTGATGCGGAAACCGGCGTTCTTCAACCGTTTGATTTCGTTTTCCAGCACACCGTCTTCATCCGGCTCGCGGGTGAAGTATATGACGGTAAAGCCCCGAGTCTTGGTCAGGAGGAATTCGACCAGCGTGGCGATATGGGTATAGGGGCCGATATTGAGGATCGCTTCGTTGGGGCGCAGGTTGAGCACGTCCACCGACTCGTTGACCTGGTGCACGATGTTGCGCTGGGTGATCTGCACCACCTTGGGCAGGCTGGTGGTACCCGAAGTGGGGTACAGGCCCAGCACCACGTCAGGCTCGCTCAGCAGCGGGTTCGGGCTGACTGCAGGCCCGTTGCCGTACTGCTCGACCACCTGGCTGACATACAGCAGTTCGGGGTGCTGCTGCCTGAACGCGCGCGGGTCGACACCCTGGTCTTCGAAGGTGACCAGCAGGTCGGCGATCACGAACAGCGGGCTCTGGCCGGCCTGGTCGCAGACGTCCTTGAGCCGAGCGTACTGGCCCATGCTGACCAGCACCGTGTCCAGTTGACTGATGCCCAGGATGTGCAGCATCTCGACGTCATTGATCTTGGTATCGATGGGAAAGAGGCGGTTGGCGGTATAGAACGAGGCGTGGGCGTAGACGTCCCATTCGAAGCGGTTCTTGCAGAAGGTGCCCAGCACCTTGCCACTGCCAGGCCGCGCCTGCAGGAAGCGCACCATGGCCTTCACCGCATGGGCGTACTCGCCGAAATGGATCTTTTCATAACCGGCGCCGGTGTCATGGACGATGGCTGGCCGGCTGGCGTAAGCATCGAAGCACAGGTCGACCACATCACTGATCGAGTCGATCCGGTCGTAGGATTTGAAAGGCTCGGCGCGGCCAAGGCTGAACAGTTTAGAGAGCATGGTCGTGTTCCTGTACGCGAGCGTCATCGCTCAGCAGTTGGTGGTTGAGCTCCTGGTCACCGAGCTGGAAACCGTGGGTGCTCTGCATGCGGATCAATTCGTAGACCTGGCGCGGACGGATGTTGCCTTTGCTGTAGGAGGCATTGGCACCTTCGAAACCGAGCATGATGGTTTCCGAAAGGCAGCCGAATGCGTTCGTGCCCTCGGGGAAACCGACGAAGCGGATCAGCGAGCCTTCGGGCAGCTTGGCCAGGCCGGAGTCGAAGACATGCTGGTGGTCCCGGCCCTGGCGGCGCAGCTCGTTGAATTCGCGGCTCAGGTTCGACGGCACCGACACGCAGGCGACGATGGCGTCGGGGCGTACCATGTGCGGTTTGATCAGTTCCGGGTCAGGGGAGTTGGTGGAAACGATCACCACATCGGCGCTGGCCAGGTCGGTAAAGCCACCCAGGTGCAACGGCAACTGGCTGGCAAGCAGGTGATCGACCAGGGCGCTATCCTGGTGCGCCTGCTCGGGCAGCCGGCCTTGGGGCAGGAAACCGGCGTCCTGCAGCGTCTCTTGGACCCTGGCCATCAGGCTGCCCGGCGAGGGTTCGTCACCTTCTTGAAGCAGGAAGCCGAGCAGTTCGACCATATCCTTGAGGATCTGGCGTTGCGAGGCCTTGAGCCGCAGCTGCGAGGTGTTCTCGTCACGGCCCACGATGGTCATGTTGCCGAACACGCTGGACAGGATCACCGTGGAAGCCATGCCGATATTGCCCGCCGCGCCCACCACGGCGACGCGTGCCTGGCTGACATCCAGTTGCCGGGCGCCGGCGGCCTTGATCACGGACTGCACCATCAGGGCGGCGGTGTAACTGTTGCCAGTGGTGATGGGCACTTCGTAGTCCCTGAGGAACTGGCCGTTATCGGTGTAGATCGAGGTGTAGGCGCCCAACCCGACCATGGAAACCGGAATGTTGTCATCGCCCAGCTCCTTGGCCATGGTGACGGCGTCCTGGATCCTGGTGCGCAGCTCCTTGAGTTCGTAACCCTGGGCTTTCTTGAAGTATTCAGGCAGGTAGGGAACCATCAGCATGCTGTTCTGCACGACATAGTCGTTGGAGGTGACGCAGTCCTGCTGCACCAGGGCGGGATCGAAGAAGCGGCTGACGCGGTTCCACCAGCCTGTGAAGGCGTCGGTGTCCCAGGTGTAGCCGTTGAACGAGGTGAAGAAATAGTCGATCAGGTAGTTCACGTGCGTGGGGTGCAGCACGAAGCCGGTGCGTGCATCGATATGGCCCTGGGCGCCGGCCAGGCGGATCGGGTATTTGTTCTCGAACGCTTGCGGCGCCGCGCGCTGCGCGGCCGTGGCAGGGCGGTCGAGCAGGTGGGTGACCATCAGGTATTCGTTCTGGCACTCGACCACTGCGCACACTTCGTCCAGGGCGGCGAACAGCCGGTCGCAATCCTGCTCGGTGATGCACAAAGGCGGCTGGATGCGCATCACGGAGCTGCGTTTGCGTCCGTGGTTGCCTTTCAGAATGGTGGACAACGGTGCCAGCACGCGAATCTGGTGGTAGTTCAACAAGTAGGAAGCGATGATCAGTGACAGCATTCCCTGTTTGCCCGCCGTGCGGAAAAACGGCGAAAAAGCATCCAGCCCGTGGAACTCGATACCGAACATCAACCCGGCGCCACGCACTTCCTTGATGATGTGAGGGTGGCGCTGCTGCAGCGCTCGCAGGCCGTCTGCCAGGTAGTGGCTGATGGTGTCGAAGCGTGCGAAAGTGCCCGGCCGGGTGATTTTGCGCAGGAACGCCAGGGCCACCGCCGCGGACAGGTCATCCTCGGAGAACGTGGAGGTGTGCAGGATGCCGAAATCCTGGTCATAGAGGTCTCGGCGTATCAAGGTCGCCGACAGCTTTACCAGGCCGCCTCCCAAGGCCTTGCTGACCACGATGTACTCGGGGCTGGCGTCCGCCAGGGGCGTGTGGGCGAAATGATAGACCGACCCCAACCGGCCGCAGCCGGTCTGCACTTCATCGATGATCAGCGGCACCCCGTGACGGGCGCGCAGGGCTTTGATCTTTGCCAGCGTCGAGGCGGGGATCACGTGGATGCCACCTTCACCCTGAATCAGCTCGCAGAAAAAGCCACCCACGCGCAGGATGCGTTTTTCCCGAAATTCGATGGTGTCGTTGACCCGCACCGGGTACAGGAAGGTGCAGGTCAGGTCATCGAGCAGCACGTCGAATGTGTCCAGGGCTGCCTCATCCAGAAAATACGGCTGGATGCCACTGAGGCCCTCGAAGGCTTCGCGGTAGGACTTGTTGGACGTGACCTTCAGGGCCGACGTGAGCTTGCCGTGGTACGACCCTTTGAGGGCCAGGTAAACAGGCTGATTCTGGGCCTTCTCGAATTCCGCCAGGTTGTACTCGTCCAGCGAGTCGCGAAAGTCGATCAGCGATTTGCCGTTGGGGATGATCAGCCGTTCTTCATCGAGGTTGTGCTGATGGAAAAAGTCGTTGAGCCGTTTGCTCACGTCTTCGTACAGATCGTTGACTGCATCGAGCATGAATTTGTAGGAGTGCTTGATGGCGGCCTCGACGCCTTCGGCGCCCGTGTTGGCGAAGTGCGAGACATAGTCGTGCGCCCCGGGGGTCAGCTCGCTGAGCAAGTGGGCCAGTTCCCCCGAAGTGCCTCGGGTACTGCCTTGGGCGTGGACCGCGTGCTGGCCGTCAAGGAAGTCGCGCAGCGCCTGCACCATGTCCTCGTCGTTGTGCCCCAGCACGATGGAGCCGAAACCGGCGACAAAGTCGGTATAGGCGGTGGCGTTGGCGTAAAGGTATTGATCCTTGCCGCGGTCGTAGGTCTTGTCGAGTTTCAGGCTCGACAACAGATCGCCCAGTTTGGGGCGGCAGAACTGCTCATAAAGACTCATGGGGACTCCTGTTCATTGTTCATGGATTCATGCCGTGCCGGTGGCCCGGGCGCACGGGCCCGTTCGCGCCCAGGCCCCATGGGGCCTCGGTACGAGTGACGAACATCAGCGAAGGGGGGCCGTAGGTCCGGCGCCAGCTCAGGCGATCAGGTCGATCTGCCTGTCGAGCAATCGGCGGCGAATCACGCTGCGGCGCTTCTTGCCGCTTGAGGTCTTTTCAATGGTGCCGCGGGCGCAGAAATGGCACTGGTTGAGCACCACATCATGGTGGTCGAGCACCACCTTCATGAGGGTTTCGCGCCTGTGCAGGCTCTCGGCCTGGGCGACGTTGGCATCGCCCTCGAGCACCAGGTGCAGCTCCATCAAACCAGTATTGTCATTTTCGATGCACAGCAGGGCGCTGCCCGAAGCGCGGACGAATGCCAGGCCCTCGACCGTTTCCTCGACATCATCGGGGACGATGTTGCGGCCGCCGACGATGATCAGGTCGTCCTTGCGGCTGTAGAAGTAAAGCTGCTGCTGGTGGAGGAAACCCAGGTCACCCGTGCGCAGCCGGGCTCCCTGCAACCTGGCCTCGGTGGCGTGTGGCATGTTCAGGTAGCCGGGGGTGAGGCAATCGCTTTCCAGGCTGATCTCGCCCAGTTCGAGTTCGCCCAGGGGCTGGTCCTGGTCATCGCGGATGGTGATGCGGTGGTGGGCATTGGCAACCCCGGCGCTGACCAGCTCGATGGTCGGGGTGTCGCTGCCAGCCTCGGCGAGGTGGACCTTGCCCTGGGGGTCGATCTGCACGCACAGGGTCTGCAGTTCGCCAGGCCCGCTGATGCTGGCGCCCAGGCTGTTCTCGGCCATGCCGTAGGCGCTGTGGACCTGTGCAGGGCCCAGGCCCAGCGGGCCGAACCGGTCGTGGATTCTGGCCAGCACCACCGGGCTCACCTTTTCCGCCGACAGGTAAAGGTGCAGCCGTGAGAGGTTTACGGTTTCGCCGCTGTACAAGCGCTTGACCGTGCGCAGTGCCGCCACCATGGCCGAGTTGGTGCTGAACGTGAGGTCGACGCCGCTGTCGGCCAGCATGCGGAACCATCGCGCCGGGTTGCGCATGTAGAACTCCGGGGTGGCTACCGTGTGGTCATTGCCTGCGAACACCGGTAGCAAGACCCCGGTGAACAGCCCCATGTCGTGGTGCATGGGCGTCCAGCAGGCGGTATGCCGAATGGTCGCCCGGTGCGCGGCGACAATGTGCTTGAGCTGGTTGATGATCATGCCGTGGGTCACGATCACGCCCTTGGGAAAACCCGTGCTGCCTGATGAGAACTGGATGATCGCCATGTCTTCGAGCCGTGGCGTCGCTGGCGTGATGACGGGCAGGGTGTGAGGCGTGGCGAACTCGGCCTGGGGGAAAATGGCCAGGCCGGTTTGTGCCCGCCACTGCTGGATATCCTGCTGGCTGATGGAGGCATCGCACAACACCAGTTTGAAATGGCAGGTACGGTCACAGCCCTGAAGGAACTCGGCGTAGTTCAGGTATTTGCCGGCTTTGGTGCGCAGGGGAATGGCGACCAGGTTCAACCGCCAGCACGCCAGCAGGCAACTGACCATGTCCAGGCCGTTGTTGAGCACCAGCCCGACCGTGTCCTGAGCCTTCAGGCCTTGGCGGCGCAGTGCCTGGGCATAGTCTTCGACGCGGTCATCGATGTCCTGTGGCGAATGGTACTGGTCGGCATCGGCAAAGTGCCAAGTGGCCTGGTTGTCATGAACGAGCAGCTGAAAGCGGGTATTGATCGTGTCCATTACGGTTCTCGCACAGTGCAGCTTCCAGCGGCTTCAGGAAGCTGCGGAAAGTGTTGTTTTTAGTGTGTAAGGCGCCAGTACAGCGTTTGCCAGGCCACGGGGCTGGCGGGCCAAGGCCCGCCTACCCGTGCGACGGCTCGCTGGCAGGGCCTGGGGCAAGGCGGCCAAGCGTGTACAAGTGATGGTCCAGCATCGCGCCACGATCGCCGGTGCGCAGCCAGCGGCGTTCACCATCACGCAGGGTGGCCTGGAAGTTTTCCCAGGTCGCCTCGGGATTTTTCCAGTACCCATCCGCCACGGTGGGACCCGCCACCCAGATTTCGCCCACCTGGCCTTCGCGCAGCGGCTCGCGCGTGTGCGGGTCGACAATGCACAGCGTTGCCTGCGCCACTGGCATGCCGCTGCTGAGCAACACAATGCCCTGGCCTGAGGCAGCGGGTTGCAAGCGGCCTGCATCGAGTTGGTCGCGGTCGACCACCAGGCGATGGGGTGGCCGGTGCGGCGTGCTGGCGGTGACGGCGCCGCTGCTTTCGCCTGGCTCGTAGGCGGTGAAGAAGACCTTGCCCGGCCACCCCATGGGGGTGAAGCATGCGTCGAACGCGGCCATGGCGGCGGGGGGAAGCAGTTCGTCGCCGGTCGCGGCCAGGCGCCAGCAGGACAGGTCCAGTGGTGCGGACCGTTCAGAATGCTCGGTGCTGCACCGGGCGTAGAGCCAGGCGGGTGCGCTGGCCAGGGTTGCCCGCCGTGCGCAGATCGTCTCCAGCCAGCGCCATGGGCGTTGCGCCACGGCACCTGCGCAGAGCAGGTGGGCGGGATAGCCACTGTACAAAGGCTGCAACAATTCCCGCGTCAGGTGCATCGGGTGGTCAGCGGGCAGGCAGGCGACGGCGATGTCTTCAGGCGTGACGGCCATGGCCTGATGGCGCGTCTGCAAGCCTGCCATGAGGTTGCCGTGCTGAATACGCACGCCACGGGTGGCGTCAGCGGCCGTGGGGGCGAATTGCAGCAGGGCCAGTGTATGGGGCTGAACATCGGGTGCCAGCCACGCGTCGGCATCCGTCAGGGGCAGGCTGTCAATGTTCACGATCATCGCGGCGGTGCGGCTGACGGCACGCCAGGCGGCCTGGCGCATCTGCTGGCGGGCAGCATGGGCGTAGATGAGGATCCGGGCGCCCACCGTGTCGATCAGGCGCAGTGTGCCGGCTGGGCACAGGTCGCCGCTGGGCTGGCTGATGGGCACCGCGGTGACGCGGGCGTACCAGCACCCCAGCAACGCCACCAGATAGTCAGGGCCTGGGGGCAGCATGATCAGCGCCCGGGCGCCCACGCACCGCTGTTGTTGCAAGCGCTGGGCCAGCGCTCGCGCATGCCGGTCCAGTTCGCCATAGGTAAAGGTCGCCACCGCCCCTTTGTCGGTGGTTAGGCTAATGGCCAACCGATCCGGTGTCTGCACGGCGCGCCGGCGCAGTACATCGACGAGGGTCTGACCGGCGTGCGCGGGTACCTGCGGGCGCAACTCGGGCAAGAGGGGGGCGGTGTATGTCACGTCCATGTGGAGCATCTCGGAAGATGAAGTGGCGCGATTATACAGACCGTTCTGTATATGTAAAGATGATCTGGATCAAAATGCCATCATCTTTGGCGGACCCGTCACGCTGCCGGCATCGGCTTCCATGAGGTAGGCGGCGAGAGTAGAGTCTGCGCGCAGGCAGGGGGGACCCTTAGCCCTCCACCCACCGTTTTTCAGGGAATGAACAATGCAAATGGAATGTTTCGTCACCGGCGGCAGCGGTTTCATCGGCCAGCATTTGCTGGCGCATCTCACGGCCCGGGGGCACCGCTGCCAGGTGCTGATGCGCTCGGCCCAGGCCCAGGGGCGGTTAGCCGAGCAGGTGGGTTTGCTGGGCGGGGAGGCTTCGCGATTGGTGTTTGTGCGGGGTGACATCAGCCAACCGGGGTTGGGCCTGAGTACCGCCGACCAGCAAGGCATGGCCAGCGTGCGGCTGGTGTTTCACCTGGCGGTGCAGTTTGCCTGGGGGCTGACTCTGGATCAGGCGCGGGCGGTAAATGTTCAGGGCCCGTTGAACGTTGCCCGCTGGGCAGCCGAACGAGGGTGCCGATTGCTCATGGTGGGGGGCTACATGCTGGAAAACCATGAGCACATGAAGGCATTGGGTATCGGCCTCGAGGCGGTGGACGCCACGGATTGGCCTCGTGTATATCGGCGAGCCGGTGGTTACGAAGGCAGCAAGATGGAAGCCCATTTCGCTGTGCTTCAGTACCTGCGACAGGTGGGCGGCCACTACACCATTGTGCACCCTGCCACGGTCTGCGGTCATAGCCGCACGGGGCACATCCTGGCCGGGCAGCCGCTGGTCGCGCTGATGCGCAACCTGGCCGGTGGCCGGCTCAAGGCCATCCCGGGTTCCCCTGACCATTGGTTGCCGCTGGTCAGTGTCGATTACCTGGTGGCCTTGATGGGCGCCGTGGCCATCGACCCCGACATGGTCAACCAACAGGTGCTGGCACTGGATGCCGATACCCCCGCCCTGGGCGGTTTGCTGGAGCGCGTCGCGCCGACCCTGGGGGTGCGGGCGCCGCATCGGTACGTCGCGTTGGGGGTGCTCAGGGGGTTGTTGAGGGTGCCGGGTGTGTCAGCTTTGCTCAATACCAGCCCCGAATCGCTGGACTTCATTCAGACCACGCGTTTCGACATGAGCAACACGCGGCGATTGGACCGCCGCTACGCGCTGCGCCACCCGGACATCGGCCTGGCCCTGGACAATACCGCCCGCTTTGTCCGGCATTCATTGCTGGCTTGAAGCAAAGCGCCCCGAATGCCGCTTGCACGTTCTGGTGGGAGCGTAGCTTGCTAGCGAACAAGGCAGCGCGGTGTACCTGATGGACCGCGTTGCACCCTTCGCCAGCAAGCTGTGCTCCCACAGGCTGCATCAGCCTGGCGGTCCTTGGTGTCCTGGTGGGAGCGTAGCTTGCTAGCGAACAAGGCAGCGCGGTGTACCTGATGGACCGCGTTGCACCCTTCGCCAGCAAGCTGTGCTCCTACAGGTTGCGTCACCTGGCGCTCCTTGGTGTCCTGGTGGGAGCGTAGCTTGTTAGCGAA
>Ga0207696_1000678_pt1 | contig 23793 bp, 18 predicted proteins | sample KBSS54metaG_FD_184403 | JGI IMG/M metagenome (GOLD analysis project Ga0207696, IMG submission 184403) | Switchgrass rhizosphere microbial communities from Kellogg Biological Station, Michigan, USA - KBS S5-4 metaG (SPAdes) (version 2) | ecosystem: Host-associated > Plants > Roots > Rhizosphere >...
AACTCCGGTACAGAAGCCACCATGAGCGCGATTCGTCTGGCGCGTGGTTTCACCGGGCGCGATAAAATCATCAAATTCGAAGGCTGCTATCACGGTCACGCCGATTGCCTGCTGGTGAAAGCCGGTTCTGGTGCCCTGACCCTTGGCCAGCCAAATTCACCGGGCGTTCCGGCTGATTTCGCCAAACATACCCTCACCTGTACCTATAACGATCTCGCCTCGGTGCGCGCCGCGTTCGAGCAATATCCGCAAGACATCGCTTGTATTATCGTTGAGCCGGTTGCCGGCAACATGAACTGCATTCCGCCAAACGATGATTTCCTGCCAGGCCTGCGCGCGTTGTGCGATGAGTTTGGCGCACTGTTTATTATCGACGAAGTGATGACTGGCTTCCGTGTCGCGCTGGCTGGCGCACAGTCTTACTACGGCGTGGAGCCTGACTTAACCTGTCTGGGCAAAATCATCGGTGGTGGCATGCCTGTCGGAGCATTCGGTGGCCGTCGTGAAATTATGGATGCGCTGGCACCAACCGGACCGGTTTATCAAGCGGGAACACTTTCCGGTAACCCAATTGCCATGGCTGCAGGCTACGCTTGCCTGACAGAAGTCGCACAACCGGGCATTCACCAGACGTTGACCGAACTGACCGAAATGCTGGCTGATGGCTTGTTGAATGCAGCGATTGCCGAAAATATCCCACTGGTGGTGAATAATGTTGGGGGGATGTTTGGTTTGTTCTTCACCGATGCCGAGAGCGTAACGTGCTATCAGGATGTGATGGCGTGTGACGTTGAACGCTTTAAAAAGTTCTTCCACTTAATGCTGGAAGAAGGTGTTTACCTGGCACCGTCTGCGTTTGAAGCAGGCTTTATGTCAGTTGCCCATTCGAAAGAAGATATTCAGAAGACTATCGACGCTGCGCGTCGGGCATTCGCAAAACTGTAACGCTGATTGCAAAATAGGTTCGTAGGGCGAGCTATCGCCCTACGAAAGTGGTTATCACGTAGTTTCAATGCAGCAATAAATGCAGCAATATCAGAACCCAGTTACCATAAACTCACCAAATTCTTCCTTAAGTTTTGTCGATTGACTGACTGAAGGTTTACCTCCTCCCGCCAGCGCTGAAAAGTGCCTCCTTACTTCGCTAAGTAACGGCAATCGATCCGCATCTTCTGCCTCCTTCAGTCCAATCATTTGCGCCAGACGCATAGAGCTGAGTAGCGTGTTGTTCAGTTCTTTCACATTGCTAAAAGTATGTGACATGCCTTGCTGTAACATAACCTGGATACTGCTGTTGGCTTCTTTCTCGGTCGCATTAAGCGCCTGGAAGACGAGTTTCAAATATTTACGTGTGGCTTTCAGCAATGGGCTTCGATTCATAATCTGCTCAACTTGCTCAATATTTTTGAAATTGATGGCGATATCATTGTTAAACAACCGATCATAAGCCTGCCGCACATAGCTATTTTGATCGCTAATTGCGGTAATGAATTCGTTCATGGTGCACGGTGCTTCACGCGTTTTAGGCTGATCGCTAACAAAACGCAGAAGCGAATCAGAAAGCTGTTCGGTTGCAAGTGTACGTACCACAAAAGCTTTGATTTCGTTGTCTTCAGAAATCACATCGGCATTCTTCTCTTGCTCGTTGTGACCTTCAATAGGTAAGACCAACAAGCGTGAACCACATCCCGCCTGTTTCCGTAAATAGGCAAATTCGCCAATCGTACCCGCCCCAGCGGTAGTAATACCATCAGCATCGGCAATATAAGCCAGATGCATGGCATTAAAATCACCCGCAGCTCCCGGCCCGCAAAATAAGAATATTATGCTCTGAAAAAGGGGATCATTGGCACACATTCGTTCATTGACACAACGTGCTACTATATTTGTTTTCTTATGTGCATAAACATAAACAATATTTTGGGCATCGCCACCATGCTGCACTAAAGAACCCGCCATCACACCAGAAAAGGGACGATTAGCATCCGCTAATTTTTCTTTAATTTTTTCTGCAGGAAGCGCGTGTGACAATAATAAATCAGCAATTTTTAGCCTGGCAATATATTTGGGTGTTCCACTTAATATACCAAGACGTTCAGTAATATTACTGATACTCACCAGCGTATTACGCCCACCTAAATCAATATGCGAGATTTGCTCACCGTATCCACCTAATACTTTTGATAACAGAGCATATTTAGGCAATATGTTGAGCTGGCTATCATTAAGATTCAGTAAAATTGCATGATTTTGTTGATCCAGGCATCGTTTCCCTGGAACCCCCGCAGCCTGTGCCGCTTTCTGCAAATAGGGGTCCATATCAGTCAAAACATAACAACGCTCAGCCATAATTTCACGCCCAAATGTAGCCGCCATGCTATTCATCAGATTCTTTGCTGAAATAATGGGTAAATTCTTACAATCCTCATCAGTTTGGAAAGAAACACATTGCGTAAGTTCTGTGATCGTTTTCTGGCTATCATCCTTTCTGGCGGATTGGGGCGTGACATTGCGTTGAGGAAAGCGCGTGATATGCTGGAGAATGCTGGCATCATCTGATCCCCCCGTCTCTTTATTCAGATATCCATAGATAGATTTATCTGACTCAGCTATCCAGACATTAATTTGGCGATTGATGAGTGTCTTTGCAAGATTTGCGACTAAAGGGGAGCGTGGCGTACCTTCCCAGGGACAGGGGACATGAAACATAACGATGCTATCTTCGGGGATTGATTTTTTTTCTAGCGCCATCGAAATAATATTGAGTAAACGCGCAGTATGCCCACCCCCAGTTGGTGAGTAGCTAACAATAATTAATTTAGCGGAAGGATTGCTTATATATTTTTTTACAGTTGCACTAATCATGAGTTCCCTTCTAATACATCACTTAATATAAATCCCAACCAATATCATTGACCTAAATGATAGGTTTAACTTAATTCATTGATGGAATAAATTTAACTTTGATATCTATTCTAGGCGGCTGCAGCATTCATCTGTTAGCTACAAATGCTAAAGAGTAGTGATATCAGCCACATTTTTAATCATGATATTTTGCAACGTAAATAAACTCTTCATTATAAGAACCAGGTCGTCATAAAAATTCACCTCTTGGAAGGAAATTAAAATGTATAAAAGATATCTGGATTGTAATGCCTCAGATTTGATGGATCTTTCCCGTACCGATTTACTGTTTTCTCTCAGGGCCTGCGAAGGCCGTATTCTGGTGAGTGAAACCATTGTCACCGTCGCACCGTTACTGACCTCGGTCACCAATGCTGAACTCGCTGCCAGCCAAGGGGCAGATCTTTTATTGCTCAACCTGTTCGATATTGAAAATCCAAAAATTGCAGGAATGCCTGCCGATACCCCGCCCGAGGATGTCATCCGCAAATTGCAGCATCTAACCGGGCGGATAATTGGCGTTAATCTGGAAGCAGTAGATAAGGGTTTTTCTGCAACACACGAAGAGCTTTGGATGATGCGTCAGGGGCGTTTTGCTACCGCTGCTAATGCACGCCGTCTCCATGAAATGGGCGTCGGATTTATTGTGCTGACGGGAAACCCAGGCAACGGCATCAGCAATGAAGCGATCGCTGAAAGTTTGCAGGAAATACGTGCTGAATTAGGTGAGGATATGGTGCTGATAGCAGGAAAAATGCACTCTGCGGGGATCTTACCCTCTGGCTCTCAAAAGCTGATAACGCCAGACGATGTAGAGAAATTCATCCAAAAAGGTGCCGATATTATTTTGTTGCCCGCCCCCGGAACTGTACCAGGAATAACGCTCGAGTATACGCAAAAGCTTATCGATCTGGCACATCAAATGGGCGCGATGACCATGACCGCAATTGGTACCTCGCAAGAAGGTGCGGACGCTGAAACGGTACGTCAAATTGCACTGATGAGTAAAATGGCCGGAACGGACTTACACCACATTGGAGATACCGGTTACACCGGGATAGCCATACCCGAAAATATTCGCACCTACAGCATCGCTATCCGCGGTGTTCGTCATACCTACACGCGTATCGCAAGGTCCGTCAATCGCTGATACAGACAGGGCCGTTATAGACCCTATCAACGGCTCTGCTTACGCAGTAAATAAACGAAATAAGGCGCGCCGATAAAGGTCGCCAACAACCCCGCCGGAACCTGATCGGGGAACAGAATCATCCTTCCACACCAATCCGCTGCCACCATCAACATACCACCTAACAACGCCGACATGATCAGTTGCGGCATCGCACGGCGGAATCCCAGCATGCGCGCGATATGCGGTGCCATTAAGCCAACAAAACTCAGCGGGCCGACGGTCATGGTTGCTGCTGCCGTCAACGTGGCGGCTAGTAATAACAGCGCAAAGCGTGATGGTGTCAACGCCATACCAATGGCACGCGCGGTTGCCCCACCTAGCGGCAGAATCATCAACCAACGGCGGCACAGCGGCGTCAGGGCAAACAAAATCACCATCAGGATTAACGTTCTGACCGCCTGATCGCCGGTCACGTTATAGGTTGAACCAGAAATCCAGGTGAGAATGCCAGCCATGCGCGGGTCACCACTCGCCATCAGTAACATCAGCAACATGGTAAATGCGGTGCTCAGCGCCATCCCGGCCAGCAACATGCGTTGCGGGGAAAAACCGCCACGGCTGGCAGTGACCATAATCACCAGTAATGTGACCGCCGCTCCCAGGCTACCCGCAGGGAATAACCAACCGAACGCATTCCCCGGTACGATAAACAGCATTACGACCACGCCGAATGCCGCACCGGAACTGATACCTAACACTTCCGGGCTGGCCATCGCATTGCCCGTCAGGCGCTGGATAACGCTACCGGCAACCGCCAACATCATACCTGCCGTCAACGCGGCTAATACTCGCGGCCAACGCCACTGCAACAAATCATGGAATAACGAACCGCTCACCCAGTTCCAGCCATGTACGTCACGCCCCAGCGTCAGCGCAGTGACAATCACCAGCGCTAACACCCCGCTGCCGATTAACGCCCACCAGCCCAAATGCTGGCGTTCAGCCGGAACGTTGTCGCCCTGATTCATCGCAGGCGTGCCGACGGTACGCAGTCGCGGCAGCAACCACAGCAGCAACGGTGCACCAATCAGCGCGGTCACGGTACCGGTCGAAATTTCACGCCACACGCTCGTCAGCCAGATAACCGACTGATCCGACAACCACAAGATCAACGCGCCGATAAGTGGAGCGAGGAACAAACGCGCCACCAGACGACGCGCGCCGAGCATCTTCGCCAGCAACGGCGCGAACAGGCCGATAAACCCAATAATCCCAACCGCATTCACCAGCAGCGCACTGATGGCGATCGCCAGCACTAGTGTGGCGAGGCGCACCATCGAAAGTGCCAGACCAAGATTTCGCGCCACACCATCGTCAAGCCCCATCAGGGTTAGCGGGCGCAACAACAGCAATGTCAGCAATAAACCACCCACCAGGCGCGGCCACAGGCCGTTGACGATGTCCCAGTCTTGCTGGTTCAGCGAACCGGTGCTCCACAGGAACATGTTCTGCAATTGGTCGTGATGGAAAATCGCTAATAGCTGATTTACCGCGCCGCAGTACAGGCTCAGCACCAGACCGGCGAGGATCAGCGTGACCGGCGATAACCGCTTGCCCCAGGCGACACCAAACACCAGCAAACCAACAACGCCTGCCCCGACTAATGCCGCGAACTGTTGGGTAACAAACCCACCCGGCAACGCCCACAACGTAGCAACGGTGACACCTAACTGTGCACCACTGGCCACGCCCAGGGTGGTCGGTTCGGCAAGTGGATTTCGCAGCACTTGCTGGAAAAGCACGCCCACTAACCCCAGCCCCGCGCCCACTAACAGCGAGATAGCAAGGCGTGGAAGCGAGCTGTAGTGGAATAACATCTGGTTGATGTTATCAATGTTGGGCTGCCACCAGGCCGCACTCCACTGGGCAGCAGGCAGTTGTGCGTTGAGGTTGTGTAGTGTTAGCGCGCAGGCAACCACAAACAGCAGCGATAACAGTATCGCCGGGAACAAGGCATAACGATGTTTCACGCGTCGCTCCCTATCGCTTTAGCCAGCGTGTTGGTGAAACTCATCGCAGAGAGTGTCGCCCCGTAAAGCCAGACTGGCGGGACTCGCTGGAAACGCTGCTGGCGCACAAAAGGCATCGCCTTCCATAATGGTGTCGCCATCACACGCTCCATTTCAGCGTCGTTATTGTGATCAAAGCAGATAACGTCGGCGTCTTTGACTTCAGCGAGACGTTCAAGCCCCACCACCGCGCTGCCCCAGAAATTGGTTTCCCCAGACCAGGCATTTTTCACACCGAGTAAGTCCATCACTTGCTGGAACAGGCTGTTTTTGCCGATCACCAGCGCATGGCGGGAATCTAATAACGTCATCAGCAACACAGGTTTTTCACCACGTGCGGCAAAGCGCGGTTTCATCTGCTCAATAAATTGGTCGAATTTCTGCAAGTGGTCACGAGCCGCTTGCTGCATGCCCAGTTTCTCGCCCAGTTCAATCAGCGACTGGCGCGCTACGGTCAGCGGTTTTCCGGAACCGTCGTTAAAGCTAAAACCTAATCCCGGAGCGATACGCGCCATTTTTTCAGGCTGTGGGCCATAGCCTGCAGAATAGAGAATCAGTGAAGGTTTCAGCTGTGTCAGGAGTTCAAGATTGGGTTCAGTGCGCAGGCCGACTTCAATAATGCCATCCGGCAATTTCGGTTCGCCGACCCACGCCTGGTAATTTTTAATGTCCGCCATGGCGTAAGGCTTGATTCCCAGCGCCAGCATCAGTTCGACGGGCAACCACTCCAGCGCCACAATACGCTGAGGGTCAATGGTTGCCGCCTGTGCATTACCCATTTTGAGCAATAGCGGCGAGAGTGCCAGAGCAGTGAGCAACTGACGACGACTCAACAAAGGATTGATTAGTTCAGGCATCAGTAAACAAAGCTCACCGGAGCGGCACCCGCAGGATGAGGCAGAATGCCCATTGGAATTCCGTAAATCTTCTCCAGCGTTGCGCTTTGCATCAGGTCAGCCGGGCTACCCTGGGCAATCATTTCACCACCGCGCAGTGCCACCAGGTGGTCGCAATAGCGAGCGGCCATATTGATATCATGCAGCACAGCAATCACCGTCAGACCGCGTTCCTGGCTCAGACGATGGATAAGCGCCAGCACGTCAACCTGATGGGCAATGTCCAGTGCCGACGTGGGTTCATCAAGCAGCAAACAGCGGCTGTCCTGCGCCACTAACATAGCAATCCACGCCCGTTGGCGCTCGCCACCAGAAAGACTATCCACCAGACGATGCGCAAAAGGTTTCAACCCCACCAGCGTAATTGCCTCTTCAACCAATTCACGGTCTGCCGCGCCGAAACGCCCCAGCGCGCCATGCCACGGATAACGACCAATCGCCACCAACTCACGCACCGTCATCCCTTCTGCCGCCGGAAGTTGCTGCGGTAAATACGCGACTTTGCGCGCAAATTCCTTGCTGCTCCAGCTATCTAACGGTTGATTGTTGAGCTGAACTTCCCCATCAGAAGGCTTTTGATGACGGCCAAGCATTTTCAGCAATGTCGATTTCCCCGAGCCATTGTGCCCAATCAGGCCGGTGACTTTGCCAACGGGAAAGGTTATCGAGAGAGGGTGAAGAAGCGTGCGGCCGGGTACGCGAAAGGTAACGTCTGAGAGGCTAAACGTGGTATCGGGATGAAGGTGTTTGTCCTGCATGGTAGCCAACTTTGTTGATGGGCACGGCGAACCGTGCCCGAATACACTTAGAAGCGGAATGTAGCAGTCGCAACAACCTGGCGCTCAGCGCCCCAGAAGCAGCCATAAGTGGCGAAGCAGCTGGCAACGTATTCACGATCAAGCAGGTTGTTCACATTCACCGCCACGCTTGAACCATTCATACCGAAACGTCCGAGGTCATATTTAACCACCGCATCCAGAACCGCAGCACTACCCACTTTGAAGCTGTTAGCCGGGTCGCCGTAGCTGGAGCCGATGAAGCGACCACCGGTACCGATAGTCAGACCGGTCAGCGAGCCTTCATTGAAGGTATAATCACCCCACAGTGAAGCCATGTGCTCTGGCACCTGCTCAGGCGTGTTGCCTTTGTAGTTGGTGTCAGTGGTGTATTCCGCATCGGTGTAGGTGTAAGAAGCCGTCACGTTGATGTTGGCATTCACCGCCGCTTTCGCTTCGAGTTCTACGCCGCGAGAACGAATTTCACCGCCCTGAATGGAGGAGAAACCATGGGAAGTATCTGGGTCGGACATCAGGTTATCAGACTTAGTCAGCTGATAAATCGCACCAGTAATCACCACCGCCATATCCTTCGGCACATACTTCACGCCCGCTTCGTACTGACGGCCTTTAGACGGTTTGAAGGTGTTGCCGTAGAAATCTGCACCTGAGTTTGGCTCGAAAGATTCGCTGTAGCTGATGTACGGCGACACACCGTTATCGAACAGGTAGTTCAGACCCGCACGGCCAGTGAATTCGCTATCGTCACGCTCGGTGTAGTTATTCGCCTGGTAAGCGAGAGTTGACTGTTTCAGCCAGTCGTAACGGCCACCGACGGTCAGAACAAACTTGTTCCACTCAGCTTGATCCTGAATGTAGATGCCGGTCTGTTTCTGTTTGTTTTGCTGATACGGGTCTGCATCGCCAAAATCGTAGTTTTCGTACACTGGGTTATACAAATCCAGTGGCGGAGCGCTGCCGAAGGTGGCGTTCACATCGTTACGCATCTGCTGGAAATCAACACCAGTCAGCAAGGTGTGTGCCACGTCACCGGTCGCAAAATTACTTTGCACTTGAGTATCAACAGCAAAGTTGTGCAGCTTTTCGTTATCCACAACAGTGCCGCGAGTCAGCATATAACCTGAAGAGTCTACGCCAGTGCCGTAAACGCTTTTCTGATTGGTTTTAGACTCGACATAACGCAGGTTCTGACGCACGGTGAAAGTGTCGTTGAACTCATGGTCAAAGGTATAACCGACCATTTTATGGGACAACGAGTAGGTGTTATTTGGAACACCTTCGTTGAAATCAGTCGGCAGATAAGAACCATCTGGCAACGGCTCAACGGTACCTTCTTTCGGCAACCAACCGTAATAACCCGTCTCTGGAGTGTCTTGCAGGTTCGCTAAGAACGTGAAATTAGTTTTATCGTCAGGACGCCAGGTGAATGACGGAGCAATCGCATAACGTTTCTGTTTGGAGAATTGTTGCTGGTCGTCGTTAGAACGCGCCACACCAGTCAGACGATAAGAATAAACGCCTGCATCATCCAGTGAATCACTGAAGTCGAAACCGGTTTGCCACAGATTGTCAGTGCCCATCTTGAACTGAACTTCTTTCAGCGGTTCAGTGGTTGGACGCTTGCTTACCATAGTGATAATACCGCCTGGACTGCTTTTTCCGTACAGCACGGAAGTTGGGCCACGCATTAATTCCACGCGCTCAAGCATGTACGGGTCGATGATCACTTCGTTATAGAAGTCGCCCTGAAGTTTCAGGCCATCTAAATAGTTGTTCTGGTTAACCGAACCGAAACCACGAATTTTCACCGCGTCATAGGTGTCGGATGCACCACGGGTAGAAACGGTGATACCTGGCGTGTAGCCCAACGCTTCTTTCACGGAAGCTGGCTGGTGAGTATCCATCTCTTCACGAGTCACAATCGAAATAGACTGTGGAGTCTTTTCAATTGGCGTATCAGTTTTGGTCGCGGTTGCCGTGCGTTTAGCGGCAATCGTTGGAGACGGGCCCCACGCGCTTTCGTCAGCAACACTGGCGGAAACGGTGATGGTATCTTCTTTAGCTGTTGTGTTGTCTGCTGCAAAACTTGATGCACTGACACCGCTTACAGCGGCAGCAACAAAGAATGCAAGTTTGCGAATTGAGGTATTGACTGGTTGTCCAGTTCTTAAGCGCGCCATTGTATTATCTCTGATGAAGTAACGAATGATAACGAAAACGAGAATTATTATTATGCCGCAGAATAATAGACGAAACGGAAAGTGCATGGCAAGCGGATCACACCCCCTGGGGGACCAGGGGGATAAAAAATAACCATACAAAGTGCAAGGAGTGAAAAAGGACTCACAAACAGAGAAAACCAGGCAGGAATGACACATCCCGATCACGCTGTCAGCAACGTGACAGAATGGCTAATGCGAGTGGTTCAGGAAATCGCGCTTCTGTCTATCAATGAATAATGCTGTTTATTTTTTGAAGCGAGTGTTTTCCCAGCAGCGGTTTGCTCAAAAATAATAAATTTACCCACGCGAATACTCTCGCGAGAACATTCATCGTAAAAAGGGTCAAACGTACCTTCGACACATTTCCCCATAAGCCCACGATTGGACCATTTATTCATTTTCATTTTCCATTCGAGGGAGTAATGCGCTATTGGGCAAACGATTTTCGCCCATGGATCACATATTAATGTGTTCTCAATTAATTTCCGACTGCCGCGACGAGGTAGTGTGCCGACTAATACCAGACAGTGATCCACGGGATGTTGAAGGAAAATTTGTAATATAAGGATTGGGCACCCGACCTTCCGTTCAAGCTTGCTAATACGATCGGTGAGATAGCAAAAAGCGATTCGGGCATTTTCCCCACAATTGCCTGCGTTCTGCACTCCATTGCGGTAATCATTTTCAACTTTTTGGTACAGTTGCCTGGAAGATAGCTTGAGTTTGCGCTGTGCAGAAACCGCCGCGCTGCGCATCTTGTCCCCGCCAAGGGTATGCAGCCGATATTTTTGCGGATTCGTCAACATCCACTTTTCAATCATATTTTTATCTGGATAAAACTTATTAGATGATTTTAGAGATAACCTGGAACGGGTAAAAAGCATGGCTTCGGTGAGATGTGGTAATACTATTTTTTGAAATGTTTTGCTGTCCATCTGACTTTCCTGTCTTGTACTGTGAAATTTTAAGCATTCAACAAAACATTAGAGCATTCTTCACAAGAGGCAGACAGGAAATAAATAATTAAGAAAAATATATGCCACCCGTTAGATTATTATTCTAAAAGGTGGCACACAAGGACGTTCAGCAATTAATTCCCGCCGAACATATCCTTAATCCAACCGGCAACACCATCACTGGATTCAGGCTGCTGCTGAGGTTGTTGCTGCTGTTGCTGTTGAGGCTGCTGCTGCTGCGACTGATTAAATGGATTATTGGTCTGCTCGGCCTGCTGGCTTTGCTGGCACAATCCATCCGGATTGGTCGTCCAGACAGGAAGGACGCGATCCCCACCGCCACCACACTGGAAGTAACCCGCGCTATCAACACCCATATCAACAATGTCTTCCGGTGGGTTCAGCACCAGCGGAATTGGCGTCTGGTTAGCCAGATAACGTTGATACAGCGACATCGCCCCGCTCGCACCATATAGTTTGGTTGGCTGGTTGTTGTCACGTCCTACCCAGGTAATCGCCACTTCTTTGCCATCAATACCGGCAAACCAGGTATCCACATTATCGTTGGTGGTACCCGTTTTCCCTGCCAGATGCAGGTTCGGATACTTGCCACCCAACGCACGCCCGGTACCACGAGCCATAACCTGCTGCATGGTAAACAGCGTCATGTAGGCTGCCTGCGGAGGAACTGCCTGTTCCGCCTGCGGGAAGCTTTGATATAGCACGGTGCCGTCTTCAGCAATCACCGAACGCAATGCAGAAAGCGTTGCACGGTTACCGCCGCTGGCGATGGTCTGGAATGCCTGCGCCACTTCGATTGGCGTCAGGTTCAGCGCGCCCAGCAACATAGCCGGAACCGGATGCAATTGGTTCTGCGGCACGCCGAGTTTGACCCAGGTGTCGGTTACGGCTGGCAAGCCCAACGCCATCCCCAGATTTACGGTTGGCACGTTCATCGAACGCGTCAGCGCATCCACTAACATGACCTTACCGCTCTCACTGTAGCGACGGTCATCGTTTTGCGGCGACCACACTTGTCCGTTTGGCTGTTTCAGCGCGATTGGCGCATCGGTAATCCAGGTATTCAGGCGGTACGAATCCGGCTGGCTTAACGCCGTCAGATAAGTCGCTGGTTTTGCCAGAGAACCGATGGAACGACGAGCCTGCATCGCACGGTTAAAGCCGGCAAATTGCGTTTCTGCCCCGCCGACCATGGCACGAACTTCGCCGGTCGAACGGTCAACAATCACCATAGCCGCTTCGAGATCTTTGAGCTTACGAGAGGCACGCAGTACCGGAACCCCTTCGCTTACCGCTTTCTCTGCCGCATCCTGGGAAACGGAATCAAACGTGGTGAAGATCTTCACCCCAGACAGGTCTTTAACTTTGTCACCAAGCTTAGTCTGAAGCTCGTTACGCACCATCTGCATAAAAGCAGGCTGTGGCGAAATCACGCCACCGCGCGGTTGCACACCCAGAGGACGGGCGCTCAGCATGTCGTAAAGTTCCTGGTCGATCACCTTCTGCTCTTGCAGCAAGCGCAATACCAGGTTGCGACGTTCCAGCGCCAGTTTCGGGTTACGCCACGGGTTGTAAATCGACGCCCCTTTCACCATGCCCACCAGCAACGCTTGCTGGTCAAGGCTCAGCTCTTCAACCGGACGACCAAAGTAGTACAGGCTCGCCAGCGGGAAACCGCGAATTTCGTTATCGCCGCTCTGGCCGAGATACACCTCGTTCAGATACAGCTCAAGGATGCGATCTTTGCCGTAACGGGCGTCCATGATCAGCGCCATGTACGCTTCGTTCGCTTTACGCCAGTAAGAGCGCTCGCTCGACAGGAACAGGTTTTTCACCAACTGTTGCGTCAGCGTACTTGCGCCCTGCACGGTGCGACCCGCGGTTAAGTTCGCCAGCATCGCACGACCGATGGAGTACAAACTGATGCCATCGTGTTCATAGAAATGGCGGTCTTCGGTAGCAATCAGCGTATCAACCAACAAATCCGGGAAGCCGGTGCGTGGGACGAACAGACGCTGCTCACCGTTCGGTGAAGACAACATGGTGATCAAACGTGGATCCAGACGGAAGAAACCGAAGCTGCGGTTACTATCCATGTTCTGAATCGATTCCAAATGATCATTATCAAACACCAGACGTGCGCGGATCTGCCCTTCTTTACTGTCAGGGAAATCAAACGGACGGCGGATCATTTCGATGCTGTTGCCCTGCACTGTAAACTCACCAGGACGCGTCATCTTCGTCACCTGACGGTACTGCGTGGCTTCCAGCAGGTTGACCATCTCTTTTTTGCTGTACGGCATGTCTGGCTCAAGATTCACCATACGGCCATACACTGCTGCCGGCAGTTGCCAGACCTTGCCATCAATACGGGCACGGATCTTCTGGTCAAGATAGACGCCGTAGATCACGAACAGCACGACAAAGACAACAAACAGTTTGACTAAGAACCACAACCAGCGGCGCTTTTTACGTGGCGGACGGCCATTGCCGCTGCCTTTTCCTTTGCGTGGCGGCATCGGCTCCTCGTCGTCATAATCATCATCGTAATCCGCGTCGTATTCCTCTTCACGGACTCGACGGCGGCTTACTTTCTCTTTTACAGGACGTGAAGGTTTACCTTTACGTCCAATCGGTTCGCGGTCATTCCCCGCCATTGCTTTCTCCACCAAAAATAAGGCGCATCGCCTGATTCTCCTTTCTTCCGCTCTGGTCGGAAGAGGAAATCTCTCAAAGTTATTGGTACTTTTTAGTGCGCCGCGTGGGCTGCGCGTCTGCTGGCGAATCCGGCCAGACGTGTTTTGGATAACGTCCTTTCATCTCTTTTTGCACTTCCCGGTAGGCTCCGTTCCAGAAAGCGGTTAAATCACGCGTTATCTGTAGTGGCCGCTGTGCCGGGGAGAGCAGTTCCAGAACCAGTGGCACACGGCCTTCAGCAATTACTGGCGTCCGCGCTTCGCCAAACATCTCCTGCATACGAACAGCAAGAACTGGCGGGTTTTCATCATCATAGCGAATGGCTATCTGGCTGCCAGTCGGCACAGTGTAATGAGTTGGCAACGCACTATCCAGACGTGCACGCGCGTTCCAGTCGAGCAAATTGTGTAACGCACGTGTGACATCAATGTTTTTTAATGCCCGCAGCGAGTGTACACCATGCAGTTCAGGTAATAACCAGCTGTCTAAATCACGCAGCAAAGCATCGTCCGAAACATCAGGCCAGGCAAGTTCCGGCAACCATTTTGCCGCACATGCCAGGCGCAAACGAAACTGTTGCGCATGCGCTGACCAGTTCAATACCGACAGCCCTTTTTCGCGAATGCCATTGAGCATCGCTTGATGCAATTCGTCTTCGGAAGGTTTCGCCAGCGGCTGAACTTTCAGAATTAGCTTGCCAATCTGGCTGCGGCGAAACGCTTTTAAAGTGCCTTGCGTTTCGTCCCATTCCACGGAGTCGCTTTGCGTCAGCAACATCGGGCATTGCGCCGTCAGTGCGTCAATATCCAGCGGAATAGCCTGCAAGATTCGCGCATCAGGCGTGTTACTTCCCTGCAATAACAACGGTGCTAACAGCCATTCATAACGCGTTAAAGGATCGTCCTGATTAAGCATCGCCCCCATACCGTTGGCTAACTGGTAGCGACCATCCTGACCACGACGGCGAGCAATACGGTCGGGAAAAGCTTGCGCCAGTAACGGGGCGGCAAGAGCGAAATCCACTTCTCCACCACGGCTATTAAGCCGTTTGAGCAACTGAGCGCTGCGTTGTTGCCAGTTATCCTGGCGGCGGCTAAACGCGTTTCGTAAATCACTGTCCTGGCCACGTGGCGGCTCTTCCAGAATCGCGACAATACGTGCCGCCGTAGCTTGTTCATCAGGCGTTTTGGCGTTGACCAACACCGCAGCGAGGCGTGGATCGTTACCGAGATTCGCCATTTTTTGGCCAATGGGCGTGAGCCGGTGTTGTTCATCCAGCGCATTAAGCTGGCGTAGCAATGTACGCGCAGCGGCAAGATTGACAGCAGGCGGCGTATCAAGCCAGGTCAGTTGCTGAGGGTCCTGACATCCCCATTGCAGCAAATCGAGTAACAAACCGGAGAGATCGCTTTGCAGGATTTCCGGCTCGCTTTGTGCAGCTGCGCGTTCTGCCTGTTCAGCGCTGGTCAGATGCAGGCAGATCCCCGCCTCCAGACGCCCCGCTCGCCCGGCGCGTTGGATCATCGACGCCTGGCTAATGCGCTGTGTGATAAGCCGCGTTAAGCCAGTGCGCACATCAAAGCGCGCCACCCGTTCTTGCGCGGTATCCACCACCAGGCGAATGCCTTCGATGGTGAGACTGGTTTCGGCAATGTTGGTCGCCAGCACCACTTTGCGCATGCCGTTTGCCGCCGGTAAAATCGCTTTACGCTGTTCGCTCAACGGTAATGCGCCGTATAACGGGCAAAGCTGAACGTCGCTCGCCACGCGCTCTTGCAGTTGCTGCCCAACTCGCTGGATTTCCCCCACGCCCGGTAAAAACAGCAGCAGCGATCCAGATTCTTCACGCAGCAAATTCGCCACGGCAATCGCCACCGCCTCATCAACACGAAGGTTTGTGGAAAGCGGGCTGTAACGGCGTTCCACAGGAAATGCGCGCCCTTGAGAACTGATAACCGGCGCGTCAGGCAAACACTGCTGGAGGCGCGAGTTATCCAGCGTTGCCGACATAATCAGCAGTTTGAGATCGTCGCGTAGCCCTTGCTGCACATCAAGTAATAATGCCAGCGCCAGGTCGGCTTGCAGGCTGCGTTCGTGAAATTCATCGAGGATCACCAGCGTCACGCCTTCCAGCTCAGGATCGTGCTGGATCATGCGTGTCAGAATGCCCTCGGTGACCACTTCGAGTTGGGTATTTGGCCCGACGCAGGTTTCGGCACGCATTCGGTAACCGACGGTTTCACCCGGTTTTTCGCCTAATAATTCTGCAAGGCGCTGTGCGACGTTCCGTGCCGCCAGGCGGCGTGGCTCCAGCAACAGAATTCGACCGCCTAAATTGGCCTGCTGTAAAATCTGCAACGGCAGCCACGTCGATTTACCGGCACCTGTCGGCGCACTCAGTAAAACCTGCGGCGCGTTTTTCAATGCGCTAAGAATATCGGGCAGCACGGCAGCAACCGGTAATGACGACACAAACGGCTCCAAAAGGGTATGATGCAAAGTTCGCTAGTGTAGCATCACATGAATCTATACCCGAGAATCCACCATTACCGAGAGACCCACAATGGCTGAAACTCGCCGTCTGTTCTTTGCCCTCGAATTACCTGCAGAGGTACAAAAACAGATTATCCAGTGGCGCGCCACGCAGTTTCCTGAAGATGCTGGTCGCCCGGTTGCTGCGGCAAACCTGCACCTGACGCTGGCCTTTTTGGGTGATATCAGCGCTGAAAAGCAAAAAGCACTCAGCCAGTTAGCCGGACGTATTCGCCAGCGCGGTTTTACCCTGACCATTGATGATGCCGGGCAGTGGCTGCGCTCGAATGTGGTGTGGATTGGCCCGCGCCATGCGCCTTTGGGGCTGATTCAACTGGCAAATATGTTACGCTCCCAGGCAGCGCGCAGCGGCTGTTACCAAAGCCCGCAGCCGTTTCATCCACATATCACGATTTATCGTAACACTTCGCGTGCAGTCTCTATTCCGCCCCCTAATTTCCGCTGGCAATATCCGGTTGAAGAATTTGTGTTGTATGAGTCTGTTTTTAAACAAGGGCGAACGCGTTACCTGGAATTACAACGCTGGACATTAAGTAATAAGGAAGAGTGAATGGAATTTTCTCCGCCGTTGCAGCAGGCCACGTTAATCAAACGCTACAAACGTTTTCTGGCTGATGTCATCACACCTTCCGGTGAAGAGCTAACGCTTCATTGCCCAAATACCGGCGCAATGACCGGTTGTGCCACACCTGGCGACACCGTCTGGTATTCCACTTCGGATAACCCGACGCGCAAATACCCTCACACATGGGAAATGACGCAGACACAGAACGGGGAGTTTATTTGCGTAAATACCCTGCGGGCGAATGCCGTGGCTAAAGAAGCGTTAGAAAAAGAAATTATTTCGGAATTAACCGGTTACAGCACAATTAAAAGCGAAGTAAAGTACGGCGCCGAACGCAGCCGTATTGATTTTATGTTGCAGGCAGGTTGCAAAGTTAACTGCTATATTGAAGTGAAATCAGTCACGTTATCACAACAAGGTTGTGGCTATTTCCCGGATGCAGTAAGCCTGCGTGGCCAGAAGCATTTACGGGAATTGATGAACGTGGTTTTGCAGGGCGAACGCGCGGTGCTGCTGTTTACAGTGTTGCATTCGGCTATTACTCAAGTCTCCCCGGCACGCCACATCGATGCAAAATACGCGCAATTGTTATCCGAGGCGCAACAGTGTGGAGTAGAAATTATTGCCTGGAAGGCCGAACTTTCGGACAAAGGCCTGACTCTAACCTCGCCGTTGCCTGTCCTTCTATAATTTTTACTTAATAAAAGAGCAGTTAACGTTTGTCTGTTTTGTATGCTGGTGGCTCGCGTAAATACGCTTTTCTTCACAGGCTTGTCAAGAGAGGAATTTATATAATTGCCATCCTGAAAAGCATCTGCTATTTATAGCGGCCTGATTTTCCCCCTACCAGGGGACCGATAGTGCGTGTTAAGGAGAAACAACATGCAAGAAGGGCAAAAGCGTAAAACATCGTCCCTGAGTATCCTCGCCATCGCTGGGGTGGAGCCATATCAGGAGAAAGCGGGCGAAGAATATATGAACGAAGCCCAGCTGTCGCACTTCAAGCTAATTCTTGAAGCCTGGCGTAGCCAACTTATGGATGAAGTTGATCGCACGGTGACGCATATGCAGGATGAAGCAGCAAACTTCCCGGACCCGGTAGACCGTGCAGCCCAGGAAGAAGAATTCAGCCTCGAACTGCGTAACCGTGACAGGGAACGTAAACTGATCAAGAAAATCGAGAAGACCCTTAAGAAAGTAGAAGACGAAGATTTCGGCTACTGCGAATCTTGTGGCGTTGAAATCGGCATCCGCCGTCTCGAAGCTCGCCCGACAGCTGATTTGTGCATTGACTGTAAAACGTTGGCAGAAATTCGCGAAAAACAAATGGCTGGCTAACAGCCCGCAATTTCAGCACGTACCCAAAATAATTCGCGTTGCAGGAAGGCGACCAGACCGTAAGTCCCCAGGAGCATAGATAGCTATGTGACCGGGGCGAACGGGTGCAGCCAACGCACCTGCAACTTGAAGTATGACGGGTATACTTTCAAAGGCGGGAGACTCTCCCGCCTTATTCATTTCTGACCTGTCACAAAACTGATGACCACATCTCGCTACATTGGCCGCTTTGCCCCTTCGCCTTCAGGTGAACTCCACTTTGGTTCGCTGATTGCCGCACTAGGCAGCTACCTACAAGCACGCGCGCAACGCGGCCTTTGGCTGGTGCGTATTGAAGATATCGACCCGCCTCGTGAAGTTCCTGGCGCTGCCACAACGATATTGCAACAATTAGAACATTACGGTTTGCACTGGGATGGTGAGGTTTTGTGGCAATCCCAACGGCACGAAGCCTATCGTGAAGCGCTCTCTTTCTTGCAACAACAAGGTTTGAGTTATTACTGCACTTGCACCCGCAGCCGTATTCAGCAAATTGGCGGTTACTACGATGGCCATTGCCGCACCCTGAATCATGGGCCAGAAAATGCGGCACTACGATTTGTACAGCATCATCCGGTATTAAGCTTTGAAGATAAGCTACGCGGGAAGCTAATTGCCGATGAAAATCTGGCGCGCGAAGATTTTATCATTCACCGCCGCGATGGGTTATTTGCCTATAATCTTGCTGTAGTAGTGGACGATAATTATCAGGGCGTAAGCGAAATTGTCCGCGGTGCAGATTTAATTGAGCCTACGGTGCGACAAATTTCTCTGTATCAACAGTTTGGCTGGACAGTACCTGATTACGTTCATTTACCGCTGGTACTCAACGAAAATGGCGCCAAGTTATCGAAGCAAAATCACGCGCCAGCCCTGGCTCAGGGCGATCCGCGTCCGGTTATTCATGCCGCGCTGACGTTTTTGAACCAACCAATAATTGCTGGCTGGCAAGATTTGAAGCTGAGCGAATTACTCTGTCTGGCGGTGCAAAATTGGTCGCTGCCGGCTGTTGTGCCAGGCTCTTCGTGAATACATCATTCTCAAATGCCGCACACTGAGCTATGATTAGCCGCTGTTTTTTTTGTCCCTATGATTGACACTGCCGAGGTGTACTATTTTTACCCGAGTCGCTAATTTTTGCCGCAAGGTGCTTAACCGCGATGACGTCGTGGTCGAGGAGAATGAAGATCTCCCGCAAATCACGGTGATTCCGCGTGACCAGCACGCTCTGTCCCGCAAAGATATCAGTGAAAATGCCCTCAAGGTACTCTATCGTCTGAACAAAGCAGGCTACGAGGCTTACCTCGTGGGTGGCGGTGTCCGTGACCTGTTGCTCGGCAAACAGCCGAAAGACTTTGATGTCACTACCAGCGCCACACCGGATCAAGTGCGTAAACTGTTCCGCAATTGCCGCCTGGTTGGCCGTCGCTTCCGCTTGGCTCATGTGATGTTTGGGCCGGAAATCATCGAAGTTGCCACTTTCCGTGGTCACCACGAAGAGCAAAAGTCTGATAAACAGACTTCCCAGACTGGCCAGAACGGCATGCTGTTGCGCGATAACATCTTTGGTTCAATCGAAGAAGATGCTCAGCGCCGTGATTTCACCATCAACAGCCTCTATTACAGCGTGGCTGATTTCTCAGTTCGCGATTATGTTGGTGGCCTGCGTGATTTACGCAATGGCGTTATCCGTTTAATCGGCGATCCTGAAACGCGCTATCGCGAAGACCCGGTGCGCATGCTGCGTGCGGTGCGCTTTGCTGCCAAACTGAATATGACGATTAGCCCGGAAACTGGCGAGCCTATTCCGCGTTTAGCCACCTTGATTAATGATGTCCCTCCAGCCCGTTTGTTTGAAGAATCGCTGAAACTTCTGCAAGCCGGCCATGGATATGACACTTACGAATTGCTGCGTGAATATCAGCTGTTCCAGCCGTTATTCCCGACCATCACTCGCTACTTCACCGAACAAGGTGACAGCCCGATGGAGCGCATGATCACTCAGGTGCTGAAGAATACCGATAACCGCATTCATAACGATATGCGCGTTAATCCGGCCTTCTTGTTCTCCGCCATTTTCTGGTATCCGCAACTGGAGATGGCTCAAAAGCTGACTCAGGAAAGCGGCCTTGCCTATATGGACGCCTTCGCATTAGCAATGAACGAAGTGCTGGATGAAGCCTGCCGTGCGCTGGCGATTCCAAAACGCATTACCACGCTGGTTCGTGATATCTGGGGCTTGCAGCTTCGTCTGTCACGCCGCCAGGGCAAACGCGCCTGGAAGCTGATGGAGCATCCTAAGTTCCGCGCGGCGTATGATTTGTTGGCACTGCGTGCTGAAGTGGAAAACAACCAGGAATTACAACGCCTGACCAAATGGTGGGGTGAATTCCAGGTGGCTGCTCCACCGGCGCAAAAAGATATGCTTGATGTGTTAGGTGATGAACCTGCGGTACGCCGCCGTCATCGTCGCCCGCGCAAGCGTGCACCACGCAGCGGTGGAAGTGCATGACGCTTGCGTATATCGCGCTAGGCAGCAACCAGGCGTCGCCGCTTGAGCAAGTGACTCATGCGCTCGACGCCATTGCAGCCATCCCGCAAAGCCGGGTGGTTGCCATCTCCTCTTTCTATCGCACCCCGCCGCTCGGCCCGCAAGACCAACCCGATTACCTGAATGCTGCTGTCGCACTGGAAACTGAACTGTCTCCCGAAACATTACTGGCCCATACTCAACGTATAGAGCTGGAACACGGACGAGTGCGCAAAGCTGAACGCTGGGGGCCACGCACGCTTGATCTCGACATGATGCTGTTCGGTAATCTGACTATTGCCACATCAACGCTGACAGTGCCGCATTACGATATGAAAAACCGCGCTTTTATGTTGGTTCCATTGCTGGAAATTGCGCCTGACTGTGCGTTCCCCGAAGGCCTGCCAGTCGCGAAAGTTTTAGAAAACCTCTCCCAGGATGGGATTACTTTTTGGTAACCACGGACGCGTTCATTTAATCAATATCATTCCTCACCGGGACTGCCATGAAACCAATCACTATGTCTCAGTTGCGCCAATGGAAACAGGCTCAACGCAAGTTCGCCACCATCACCGCTTACGATTTCAGCTTTGCCAAACTGTTTGCCGAAGAAGGCATTGGCGTGATGCTGGTTGGCGATTCATTAGGGATGACCGTTCAAGGCCACGACTCCACGCTGCCAGTCACCGTAGAAGATATTGCCTACCACACTCGCGCAGTACGCCGTGGCGCGCCGAATTGCCTGTTGCTGGCAGACCTGCCGTTTATGGCTTATGCCACCCCGGAACAAGCTTTTGCTAACTCCGCTGAAGTGATGCGCGCTGGTGCCAACATGGTCAAAATCGAAGGCGGTCGCTGGCTGGTCGAAACCGTCAAAATGCTGACCGAACGTGCCGTGCCGGTCTGCGGGCATTTGGGCCTGACGCCGCAATCCGTGAACATCTTTGGTGGTTATAAAATCCAGGGCCGTGATGAAGCTGCCGCACAAACGTTGTTTGACGATGCCGTGGCGCTCGAAGCCGCAGGCGCTCAATTGTTAGTACTGGAATGCGTACCGGTTGTGCTGGCAAAACGCATTACCGACGCGCTGACGATCCCGGTTATTGGTATTGGCGCGGGCAATGTCACTGACGGGCAAATTCTGGTGATGCACGATGCCTTCGGTATTACCGGCGGTCACATTCCAAAATTCGCTAAAAACTTCCTCACCGGAACCGGCGACATGCGTGCTGCGGTGCGTCTGTACATCAACGAAGTTGAGTCCGGCACCTATCCAGGTGAAGAACATAGTTTCCACTGACAGGAGAAGGGTTGTGTTGATTATCGAAACGATACCGCTGTTACGTCAGCAGATTCGCCGTTGGCGCCAGGAAGGTAAACGCATCGCATTGGTTCCGACCATGGGCAACCTGCATGACGGGCATATGAAGCTGGTCGACGATGCGAAAAGCCGCGCCGATGTCGTTATCACCACCATTTTTGTGAATCCGATGCAGTTTGACCGCCCGGATGACTTAACGCGCTATCCACGTACGTTGCAGGAAGATTGCGAGAAGCTAAACCGCCGCAAAGTGGATTTGGTATTTGCGCCGGCACCTGGCGATATTTTCCCGAAAGGCCTGGATTCCCAGACCTTCGTTGAAGTGCCAGGGCTGTCAAGCATGCTTGAAGGTGCCAGCCGTCCAGGGCATTTCCGTGGTGTTTCTACCATCGTCAGCAAGCTGTTTAACATGGTGCAACCTGACATCGCCTGCTTTGGTGAGAAAGACTTCCAGCAGCTGGCGTTAATTCGCAAGATGGTGGCGGACATGGGTTACGACATCGAGATAGTTGGCGTGCCAACGGTGCGTGCGAAAGATGGCCTGGCGCTGAGTTCACGCAATGGTTATCTGAGTGCAGAACAACGCAAAATCGCACCGGGTCTGCATAAAGTGATGCAGTCTCTGGCCGATAAGCTGCGTGCTGGCGAGCGTGATACTGAAGAAATGTTAGCGATTGCCGCGACCGAGCTGAATGAAAAAGGTTTCCGTTCAGACGACCTGCAAATCCGCGATGCGGATAGCTTGCTGGAGCTGGATGCTGAGAGCAAACGTGCTGTCGTGTTAATGGCTGCATGGCTTGGCCAGGCGCGTTTAATCGATAATGTTCAGGTCGAGCTCACACAGTAGACAGCCTGGCAAAATCGGGCAATACTGCCCAACTCAATTCCGGCGGCAAGCTCTGAGTTTGCCGCTTAAGCAACCCAATAGTGACGAAGGTTTAAGCTATGATACGCACCATGCTGCAAGGCAAACTTCACCGTGTCAAAGTGACGCAGGCGGATTTGCACTATGAAGGTTCCTGCGCCATCGATCAGGACTTCCTTGAGGCGGCTGGCATTCTGGAATATGAAGCCATTGATATTTATAACGTCACCAACGGTAAGCGTTTTTCAACTTACGCAATTGCTGGCGAACGGGGTTCCAAAATCATTTCCGTTAATGGTGCCGCCGCGCACTGTGCTGATGTTGACGACATTCTGATTATCGCCACTTATGTGACGATGCCAGATGAGCAAGCTCGTAGCTGGCAACCGAAGGTAGCTTATTTCGATGGCGACAACGAAATGAAGCGCCTCGCGAAAGCTGTGCCGGTGCAGGTAGCGTAATCATTAAGGATTTGTAGGTCGGGTAAGCGAAGCGTCACCCGACATAATTGACGCATTTGGTGGATGACGCTTTCGCTTATCCACCCTACAAAACCATTATTCCTTTCAAGACTGCGGCTGGTTACTAATCAACCGCGACATCGTTTCCAGCGAATCCGTCCGCAAAATATATAGCCGTTTTAGCAAAAACGGATTATCCCCCGGCTTCACCTTCCCACGCACCGTTGTCACCGCCATATGGAATCCCGCATCGTTCGCCGCTTTCACAGCCTTATCGTTATATCCACCAAACGGATACGAGAGGTACAAAACATGCGGATTAAACTGCGCAAGGGCGCGTCTTGAGTGTTCAAAATCAAGCAGGATATTACGATAGCTACGACGTAACAGTGTCGGCTGGCGATTAGCGTCAACGCGATGCAGGAAA
>Ga0207696_1000681_pt1 | contig 23700 bp, 19 predicted proteins | sample KBSS54metaG_FD_184403 | JGI IMG/M metagenome (GOLD analysis project Ga0207696, IMG submission 184403) | Switchgrass rhizosphere microbial communities from Kellogg Biological Station, Michigan, USA - KBS S5-4 metaG (SPAdes) (version 2) | ecosystem: Host-associated > Plants > Roots > Rhizosphere >...
TGGGAATAGCTGTAGCCGCCAATCGGCAATTGCGGACTGGCCAGGCGCAGCAGCGCCCAGGCCGGGTTCACAAACGGACGCCGAACTGATGGAGTTTCGGCGCGTAGTTGAAGTCTTCGTCACCGTGTCGCGAGTGGTGATGGCCGCCACCGTAGGCGCCGTGTTCCGGCTGGAACGGCGCTTCGATCGATTCCACGGCGGCGCCGAGCTGTTCGAGCATCGCCTTGAGCACGTAATCGTCAAGCAGGCGCAACCAGCCGTCACCGACTTGCAGCGCCACATGACGATTGCCCAGGTGATAGGCGGCGCGGGTCAGTTCAAAGGCGTTGGCGCAGGTGACGTGCAGCAGTTGTTCGGGGCGGGCGCAGACCCGGACGATCCGCCCATCTTCGGCTTGCAGGCACTCGCCGTCGTACAGCGGCGGCTGGCCGCGCTCCAGAAACAGTCCGACGTCTTCGCCTTCGGCACTGAAACAGCGCAGGCGGCTTTTGCTCCTGGCTTCGAAGGTCAGGTGCAACTCGGCGGCCCAGACGGGTTGGGGGTCGATTCTGCGATGAATCACCAGCATCGGAAAGCTTCCAGCAGTGGACAATGCTCAGGCTAGAGCAAGGGGCTTGCCAATCGGACGAAGCGTAGGAAAACCCTGTCGGAGCCTAGTGGATGTTTCAAGATGTTGCAGGATTGTGGGGTGTTTTGGTGCATGAAGTTTTTTACATGCACCAATTTGCGGCGCAAAAAAAATCGCAGCTCCAGGCTGCGATTTTTGCTTTCTCACTCGGTACTGCCGAGCCCTTGCCAGTGCTTCAACCCGATAAAGATGAAGCGCAACTGCTGGGTGATCTTCGCCTGGGGCGTCAGATGCTCGGGTAGGGCTTCGGCCGGCGGGTCGATGATGTCCGGCAGGGTGGCGAACACCGATTTGACGATCAGGTCGGCCATCACGCTCAGGCCTTCGCGATTGAGGTGCTGGAGCTTGGGCATCAAGGCGAGGTCCGCCGCCAGGTCGGAGCTGATGTCTTCACGCAAACGGCCAATGGCCTGACGCACCGGCAACGATCCGCCGTACTGCTCGCGGGCCAGAAACAGGAATTGCGAACGGTTGGCGCTGACCACGTCGAGGAAGATCCGCACCGACGCATCGATGATGCCACCCATGACGAATTCATTGTGGCGTACCAGGCGGATGGTTTCGCGGAAGGTCTGGCCGACTTCGCTGACCAGTACCAGGCCGAGTTCGTCCATATCAGCGAAATGCCGGTAGAAACCGGTGGGCACGATGCCGGCGGTTTTCGTCACTTCACGCAGGCTCAGGCTGCCGAATCCTCGGCCGCTTTCCATCAAGTGGCGGGCAGCGTCCATCAGGGCGTTGCGGGTCTGTTGTTTCTGTTCGGCGCGGGGCAGCATCGCAAGGGAGTGTTCTTAGGCAAGACAAGCGCCGCACTCTAGCAAATCGGCTTTGTCGGCGTCGAACGGCAGGGGGGGATGAAAGCGGGAAATCGCGACTTCTTTATACAGGCTGCTGAAAAGTCAAAAGCCCAATCCGGGGATTGGGCTTTTTTTCCAGGCTGCCATGGGCTTAGCTCAAAGCGCTGTTGCGTTCGATCACACGGTCACCACCACCTTCGGCCAGCGTTTGACCTTGTGGGGTTTTGTCGTAGCCGTCAGCAGCCAGGGTTTGACCTTGTGGGGTACGGTCGCCGCCGTCAGAAGCCAGAGTCTGGCCTTGTGGGGTACGGTCGCCACCGTCAGAAGCCAGGGTTTGACCTTGTGGAGTGCGATCCGAACCGTCTTGAACCAGACCTTTCTCTTCCAGACGATCACGGCCGCCTTCAGCTACGGTTTGACCTTGTGGGGTTTTGTCATAGCCATCTTGAACCAGACCTTTTTCTTCCAGGCGGTTGCGACCGTTTTCAGCCAGGGTCTGGCCTTGTGGAGTGCGGTCCGAGCCATCAGCGGCAACAGTCTGGCTGAACACCGAGTGGCTGTATTTCACTTGCGGGGTAGCCTGTTCGGCAGCTGGCAGGGCGAAAGCGGTGCTGGCCAGCATCGAGAGGGTAAGACTGAACAGAAGTTGGCGTTTCATGATGGGTTGCTCCTTGGGAGGGCGATAAAGTGGGTACGAGGGCAATGCTACTCTCGATAAGTCGATATAAAAGTTCATAAACACAATGGTAATAATCAACAGAATTGATTGTTCGCTTGGGAGGCTCTAGCTCGGGCGTTTCAGGCGGGCGGTTTTGCACTGCGGTGGGTATTTTCCACCCACTCGCGCTCCGCAAAAGTGCGGGGCCGGTAACGCCAACTCGACCGATCGGTCAGAATGGCGACCGTTTTTCCCCCTCGATGGGGCTTTGGATTAAACCTGCGGGCTGTTTGTCAGTCACAGATTTCATGAGGGCCATCACGGCCCGTCGTTTCAGCTGCGTCGTGCCAATGGATGCAGTCGTCTTCAGGAGCTTTGTGCAATGACGCGCACGCGTAAAATCTTCGCCTGGACCTTCGCCACCCTCGTGCTGCTTCTGGCAGTGCTGGTGTTGATCATCGTGTTCTTCGACTGGAACCGGATCAAACCGCCGCTCAACGCCAAAGTCTCGGAAGAATTGCATCGACCGTTCGCCATCAACGGCAACCTGTCGGTGGTCTGGCGGCGTGAACTCGACGAGGGCGGCTGGCGCGCCTGGGTGCCGTGGCCGCATGTGGTGGCCGAGGACCTGACGCTGGGCAATCCGGACTGGTCGAAACAGCCGCAGATGGTCACCCTCAAACGGGTCGAGCTGCGCATTTCGCCACTGGCTTTGCTGGCGCAGCGGGTGACGATTCCACGGATCGACCTGACCGAACCCAACGCGCAATTGCAGCGCCTGGCCGACGGCCGCGCCAACTGGACCTTCAAGTTCGACCCCAAGGACCCGAATGCCGAGCCGTCGAACTGGGTGGTCGACATCGGCGCCATCGGCTTCGACAAGGGCCACGTCACCCTCGATGACCAGACCCTCAAGACCAACCTCGACCTGCTGATCGACCCGCTGGGCAAGCCGATTCCGTTCAGCGACATCGTCGGCGACAAAGCGGCGAAAACCGCACAGGACAAGGGCGGTGCACCGCAGGATTACGCCTTTGGCCTGAAAGTCACCGGCCAGTACCACGGCCAGAAACTCGCCGGCCAGGGCAAGATCGGTGGCTTGCTGGCTCTGCAGGACGCGAGCAAACCGTTCCCGTTGCAGGCCCAGGCGAAGATCGGCGATACCAGCGTCGAACTCGCCGGCACCCTGACCGATCCGCTGAATCTCGGTGCCCTCGATCTGCGCCTGAAACTGGCAGGCGCCAGCCTCGGCAATCTGTATCCGCTGACCGGTGTGACCCTGCCGGACACCCCGCCGTACGCCACCGACGGCCATTTGATCGCCAAGCTGCATGAGCCGGGCGGCGCGCAATTCCGCTATGAACAGTTCAACGGCAAGATCGGCAGCAGCGACATCCATGGTGATCTGGCCTACGTCGCCAGCCAGCCACGGCCGAAGCTGAGTGGCGCGCTGCTGTCCAATCAATTGTTGTTTGCCGACCTCGCGCCGCTGATCGGTGCCGACTCCAATGCCAAGCAGAAGGCCCGTGGCGGCGAGAGCAAACAGCCGACGGACAAGGTGTTGCCGGTGGAAGAGTTCAAGACCGAGCGCTGGCGTGACATGGACGCTGACGTCGAATTCACCGGCAAGCGCATCGTCCACAGTGAGGAACTGCCGTTCACCGACCTCTATACCCACCTCAAACTCAACGACGGCGAACTGAGTCTGGAGCCACTGCGCTTCGGCGTGGCCGGCGGCAACCTCGACGCGCAGATTCGCCTCAACGGGCGCACCGAGCCGCTGGAAGGCCGGGCCAAACTGACCGCGCGCAAGTTCAAGCTCAAACAGCTGTTCCCGACCTTCGAACCGATGAAGACCAGTTTCGGCGAGCTCAACGGCGATGCCGACATCGCCGGTCGCGGCAACTCGGTGGCCAAACTGCTGGGCGGCGCCAATGGCAACCTGAAGATGCTGATCAACGACGGCGCCATCAGTCGCGAGTTGATGGAACTGGCGGGCCTTAACGTCGGCAACTACGTGGTCGGCAAGATCTTTGGCGACAAGGAAGTGAAGATCAACTGTGCGGCGGCGGACTTCGACATCAAGACCGGCCTGGCGAGTACGCGGCTGTTTGTGTTCGATACCGAGAACGCAATCATCTACATCGATGGCACAGCGAACATGGCCACCGAACAACTGGACCTGACGGTGACGCCGGAATCCAAAGGCTGGCGTTTGATTTCCCTGCGTTCGCCGCTGTACGTGCGTGGCAAATTCATCAAGCCGGATGCGGGGGTGAAAGCAGTGCCGCTGATGTTGCGCGGGGCAGGGATGGTGGCATTGGGCGTGATCGCCGCACCGGCGGCGGGACTGCTGGCGCTGGTGGCGCCGAGTGGTGGCGAGCCTAACCAGTGCGCGCCGTTGCTGGAGCAGATGAAGGCGGGCAAGGCGCCGGTGACCGTCAAACCCACCAAGTAATCGCTGCAACCCGATCGTTCCCACGCAAAGCGTGGGAACGATCGGTCAGCGGGGGAGCGGGGATTAGAGGTCTTTCAGGATATCGGCCATGTCATCCGCATGCTCTTCTTCCTGAGCCAGGATGTCTTCGAAGATCCGGCGCGTGGTCGGGTCCTTTTCACCGATGTACTGGATGATCTCGCGGTAGCTGTCGATGGCGATCCGCTCGGCCACCAGGTCTTCGTAGACCATTTCCTTCAAGGTGTTGCCGGCCACGTATTGCGCGTGGGACATCTTCGACAGCAAGTCCGGGTTGAACTCGGGCTCGCCGCCCAGTTGCACGATGCGCTCGGCCAGACGGTCGGCGTGTTCGGCTTCCTGAGTGGCGTGCTCGAGGAACTCGTCGGCGGCGACGTTGGCTTTCAGGCCGTTGGCCATGAAGTAGTGGCGCTTGTAGCGCAAGACGCAGACCAGTTCGGTGGCCAGCGATTCGTTGAGCAGGCGCAGCACTTCTTCACGGTTGGCGCTGTAGCTTTCGGTCACCGCGCCGTTTTCCACGTGCTGGCGTGCGCGCTCGCGCAGGGTTTGAACATCAGACAAATGCAGGTCACTCATTTCAGTCTCCTGGAGGCTAATCCGATTGGCGTCACGTTCTGCTGACGTGATCGTTACCAGGTTGTGAGTGATGAACGCTGCAAAAAGTTTTGTCGGATTCAGCGCGGCACATGCCCGGAAAGCTGCGCCTCTTCGCGCAGCCAGGCAAAAAACGCTTTCACCGGTGGATGCCGCTCGCGGCCCGGTACGCAAAGCGCGCTGTAACCGGCGCCGTCGACCTGCACCTCGCCCTTGTACGGCACCAGCAAACCACTGGCGACACTCTCCGACACCAGAATATTGCTCGCCAGCACCAGCCCCTGTCCGGCGATGGCGGCTTGCAGGGCGTAATGCTCTTCGTCGTATTCGCGGACGGCTGGATGCTGATTCAGCCAGTTCTCGCCTGATTGCGCGCACCACGCTTCCCAGCCGTGGGCGTACAGTTTCGAGTTGTGCCAGCGCACGCTGATCAACGCCGGGGTACGGCGGGCGGCCAGCGCCACCTGTTCCGGCGAGCCGTACACGCCGAACGATTCATCGAACAGGCACAGCCCGTAGAGGTTCGGGTAATCGTCGAGGCTGTAGCGCAACACCAGATCGACGCTGGCGTCCTGATGCAGGTCGATCACTTCGCAATGGGTGTCCAGCCGCACATTGATGTTCGGGTGTTTAGCGTAAAACCGTCCCAGACGTGGCACCAGCCACAACGCAGCGAACGCGGCGGTGGTCGACAGCGTCAGGCTGCTGCCACTGCGTTGCGGGCGCAGGGTATCAACGCTTTGCGCCACTTCCAGAAATGCCCCATGCAGGCTGCGAAACAGCCGCTCGCCGCCCTCGGTCAGGCGCACCTGACGCGGCAGGCGTTCGAACAGCGCCACGCCGAGCCAGTCCTCCAGCGAGCGGATCTGATGGGAAATCGCCGTCGGCGTCACCGCCAGTTCTTCGGCGGCCGCCTTGAAGCTCAACAGGCGCGAGGCTGATTCGAACGCGCGCAGGGCGGTCAGGGGCAAGGCAGCGAACATGAAAACTCCACGGATGAAATCAATTCATCCCGACTGATTTTTGCTCATTTGAGGCGACGACTTAATGGCAGCAATCTGGCGCCACACAGTCACTCAAGTCTAGTCCCAAGGAGATTCAGATGAGCAAGATTCTTGCGATCCATGCCAGCCCACGCGGTGAACGCTCCCATTCGCGTCGTCTGGCGGAAAGTTTTCTCAGCGCCTGGCAAGTCCGTCATCCACAGGCTCAGGTCACTCGCCGTGAAGTCGGGCGGGCGTTGATTCCGGCAGTGAATGAAGCGTTTGTCGCAGCGGCGTTTTACCCGGAGCCCGAGGCTCGGCCGCTGACGATGCAGGCCGATCTGGCGCTCAGCGATCAACTGGTGGGCGAGTTGTTCGATCACGACCTGCTGCTGATTTCCACGCCGATGTACAACTTCAATGTACCCAGCGGCCTCAAGGCCTGGGTCGATCAGATCGTGCGGTTGGGCCTGACGTTCGACCATACCCTGGACAATGGCATCGCCCAGTACACGCCGCTGTTGCACGGCAAGAAGGCGCTGATCGTCACCAGTCGCGGCGGTTTTGGTTTCGGCCCGGGTGGCGAGCTGGAGGCGCTGAACCACGCCGATCCATGGCTGCGCACCGCGCTGGGCTTCATCGGCATCAACGACGTCACGGTGGTCGCGGCCGAGGGCGAGGAATCCGCCGAACGCACCTTCGCGGTGTCGGTGGCCGAGGCCGAGCAGCGCTTGCTCGACCTCGCCCGGGAGTTCTAGGTGGCCTGGCTGTTTCTGCTGATCGCAGCCGGGTTCGAGGTCACCTTCGCCATGGGCATGAAGTACGCCGAGGGTTTCACCCGGCTGTGGCCGTCGCTGATCACCGTGGTTGCGGCGGTGGGCGGGATCTATTTCCTGACCCTGGCGATGCGCGAGTTGCCGGTGAGCATCGCCTATCCGATCTGGACCGCCATTGGCTCGCTCGGCACGGTGTTTCTCGGTTTCGCGCTGCTGGGCGAGAGCCTGACGCTGGTGAAGTTGTTGTCGGTGGGACTGATTGTGGCGGGGGTGGTGGGGCTGAAGTAGGCTGGTCGTGGAGTTGTCATCATCGAGGAGGATGCTTGGCGGGCGTTTTGCAGGCCCTGCATCCACTCACCGACCACAAGGATGTTTGCCCATGTCGCAAGATTCGGCCACACGTTACCCACTGGTGCTGGTGCCGGGAATGCTCGGTTTCATCCGTCTGGTGCTGTACCCGTACTGGTACGGGATCATCAAAGCGTTGCGCCGGGGTGGTGCGACGGTGATTGCGGTGCAGGTGTCGCCGCTCAATTCCACCGAAGTGCGCGGCGAGCAGTTGCTGACGCGCATCGATGAAATCCTGCGTGAGACCGGCGCGGCCAAGGTCAATCTGTTCGGCCATAGCCAAGGCTCGCTGACGGCGCGTTATGCGGCGGCCAAGCGTCCGGATCTGGTGGCTTCAGTTACATCGGTGGCCGGGCCCAATCATGGTTCGGAACTGGCCGACTATCTGGCGAAGCATTATCCGGCGGACAGCGCCAAGGGCCGAATCCTCGAGGCGCTGTTGCGTTTTGTCGGCTGGCTGATGGCGCTGCTGGAAACCGGCTACCACGGGCCGAAACTGCCGGTGGATATCCATGCCTCGCACCATTCCCTGACCACTGAAGGCGTGGCGCTGTTCAATCAGCGTTATCCACAGGGCCTGCCTGATACCTGGGGCGGGCACGGGCCGGAAGAGGTCAACGGCGTGCGTTATTACTCGTGGTCCGGCACCTTGCAGCCGGGCAAGACCGATCGTGGTGGCAACCTGTTCGATGGCACCAATCGCAGTTGCCGGTTGTTTGCCAAGACCTTTGTGCGCGAGCCTGGGCAGTGCGATGGCATGGTCGGACGCTACAGCTCGCACCTGGGCACGGTCATCGGCGATGACTACCCGATGGATCACTTCGACATCGTCAACCAGTCGCTGGGACTGGTCGGCAAAGGCGCGGACCCGGTGCGGCTGTTCGTCGAGCATGCCGCGCGGTTGAAAGCCGCCGGGGTCTAGCAGTCAGACCGCGTCATCGTTCTTCGCGAGCAAGCCCGCTCCCACAGGGGAACGCATTCCAAATGTGGGAGCGGGCTTGCTCGCGAAGAGGCCAGATCAGGCGACGCTGAGTTTGCGGCCGAGCACCGTCGTCCAGCGCTCGGAAAGAATCACCCCGCCCAGCGTCAGCAAGCCACCGACCAGGTGATACATCGCCAGCTGTTCCTTCAATACCACCGCTGCAATCAGTGCGGTGATCAACGGCAGCAGGTTGAAGAACAGCGTGGTCCGGCTTGGGCCCAGGCGCTGCACCGCCTGCATCCAGGCCAGCGGCGCGAGCATCGAGGCCAGCAGGCACGCGTACAGCACCAGCGGAATGTTCTGCAGGGTCAGCCCGGTTTTCGGTGAAGCCGCGTACAGCGGAAACAGCACCACCACCGCCACCAGCACCTGCAAATACAGCAACACCAGCGGCGGCAGGCGCAGTTGCCATTTTTTCAGCAGGGTGCTGTAGATCGCGTAGGCGAGGGTGGCGACCAGCATCATCGCGTCACCCAGGTTCACCCCGTGTTGCAGCAGTGCGCCGAGGCTGCCGGACGACACCACCACCAGCACACCGGCGAATGACAGCACCGCACCGACCAGCGCACCGGCGGTCAGGCGCTGGCCGAGGCTGATGATCGCCATGGCCAGCGACATCAACGGCATCAGCGACAGGATGATGCCCATGTTGGTGGCGCTGGTCATGGTCGCGGCGAAGTACGCCAGGCTCTGATAGACCGCCATGCCCAGCACGCCAAGGATGAAAATCTTGCCCAGGTTCGGGCGGATCTGCGGCCAGTGCGCGATTACCTTCCTGAGCATGAACGGCATGAACAGCAGGCCGGCGAGCAGCCAGCGGTAGAAGCCGATCTCGGCGGGGAAGATCGCGCCAACGGCCAGCTTGTTGATCACGGTGTTGCCGGCCCAGATGAAAATCGCCAGCAGGGGAAACGCGTATTGCATGGGAGGAGAAACCAGTACGTTGATGAACGGTGATTATCCCCTGTCTGGATGCAGGCCTATACTGCGAACCGGACAACCCGCCCCTGATTCCGGACAGCATGAACAGTAAACACATCGATCTGCTGGATTTCAGCGAACTGCCGTCAGCGGTGTATTTCCGCTATGCCGACTTCAACGCCCATGAATACGCCGCGCCGCACCGCCATCCGTGGGGCACGCTGGAGTACGCGGCCCACGGCGTGCTGCACATGGATGTCGACGGCAGCCGCTTCATGTCGCCGCCGCAATACGCGGTGTGGGTGCCGCCGCAGGTGGAGCACAGTTTCTACAGCCATCAACCGGTCAACTATCGGGCGGTGTGTCTGGCGCCGGATGTCTGTTCCGATTTGCCGGCGCAGGCCTGCACCCTGGCAATCAGCGATATTCTCAAAGCGATCCTCAAGGACTTCGCCGCCCGTGATGTGAAGATTCCCGCGTTCGAAGCCGACCAGCGCCTGGCCCAAGTGTTGGTGGATCAATTGCGCCAGGCGCCGGTTCACCAATGCTATCTGCCCTACGCCAGCAGCCCCGGATTGCTGACCATCCTCGAAACCCTGCAGGCCGAGCCCGGCAACAACCAGCCGCTGGCGCATTGGGCGGCGCAGGTGCATGTCAGCGAGCGCACCCTGGCCCGGCAATTCGTGCGGGAGTTGGGGATGAGTTTTGGCGAGTGGCGCCAGCGGCTGCGTTATCTCGCGGCCATCGAGGCGCTGGAGTCGGCGCGCAGCGTGCAGGAAATCGCTTTCGACCTCGGTTACAGCAGCGGTTCGGCCTTCATCGCCATGTTTGCCCGGCAGGCCGGATGTACCCCCGAGCAATACCGGCGCAGCCACCTTGATGGCAGGAAGGTGTAACAAGCTTTGACTACACTCAGCCGGAGGCCGCCTCCATCGAGGCGGCGCCAAGGAGAAAACTCCATGAAGATGCTGCGTGTCCCTTTGTTGATGATCGGTCTGCTGCTGTGCTCCCAGGGTTTCGCCGCCACGGCGCAACAGAACAAGATGACCACCTGCAACGCCGACGCCACGGCCAAGAGCCTCAAGGGCGACGAGCGCAAAGCCTTCATGAGCACCTGCCTCAAGGCAGCTCCGGCGGCCAACGACGCCAAGGCCCTGACCCCGCAGCAGGAAAAGATGAAAACCTGTAATGCCGATGCCAAGACCAAGGCGCTGACCGGTGATGCGCGCAAGACGTTCATGAGTGATTGCCTGAAGAAAAAATAAGATCGACAGATCGCAGCGAGCGGCAGGGCATCCGCTCGCTTCGGCGCCGGATCGCTGGCAGACTGCCAATCCTTTTACGCCGTTCGTTTTGAGGCTGTATGCCAACGTTTTCTGAGCGTCATGTAGTGTTCTGGGTCAGTTGCATCATCATTTTCGGCGGTCTGTTGCTGGTGTTGCCATTGCGTCTGCTGCCCAGTCTGCTGGCTGGGTTGCTGGTGTTCGAACTGGTCAACATGCTCACCCCGCAACTACAACGTCTGATCGAAGGCCGGCGCGCGCGCTGGCTGGCGGTGGCGCTGCTGGGCACGCTGGTGGTGAGTGTGCTGGCGCTGATCTTTGCCGGGGCCATCAGTTTCCTGCTGCACGAGGCGGAAAACCCCGGGGCTTCCCTCGATAAATTCATGGGCGTGGTCGACCGCGCGCGCGGGCAACTGCCGCCGTTTCTCGACAGCTACCTGCCGGCCAGTGCCGCCGAGTTCCGTGTGGCCATCGGTGAATGGGCGAGCAAACACCTGTCCGACCTGCAACTGGTGGGCAAGGACGCGGCGCACATGTTCGTGACGCTGCTGATCGGCATGGTGCTGGGCGCGATCATCGCCTTGCAGCGCGTGCCGGACGTCACCAAGCGCAAGCCGCTGGCGGCCGCGCTGTTCGACCGTCTGCACCTGCTGGTTCAGGCGTTTCGCAACATCGTGTTCGCGCAGATCAAGATTTCCCTGCTCAACACCTTCTTCACCGGGATCTTCCTGGCGGTGATCCTGCCGATGTTCGGGATCAAGCTGCCGCTGACCAAGACCCTGATCGTGCTGACCTTCCTGCTCGGTCTGCTGCCGGTGATCGGCAATCTGATGTCGAACACGTTGATCACCATCGTCGGCCTGTCGCTGTCGATCTGGGTGGCGATTGCGGCGCTGGGTTATCTGATCTTTATCCACAAGCTGGAATACTTTCTCAACGCGCGCATCGTCGGCGGGCAGATCAGTGCCAAGTCCTGGGAGTTGCTGCTGGCAATGCTGGTGTTCGAGGCCGCGTTCGGCTTGCCGGGGGTGGTGGCGGGGCCGATCTATTACGCGTATTTGAAGAGTGAGTTGAAGCTGGGCGGGATGGTTTGATCCAGGCTTGATCGTTCCCACGCTCTGCGTGGGAATGCCTCAATGGACGCTCTGCGTCCGCTTTGGGACGCAGAGCGTCCCGGGCTGCATTCCCACGCAGAGCGTGGGAACGATCTTCGTGCGGTGTCAGTTCACCGAGCCATAGCGTTTCATGGCCTCGATCGCCAGACCGCTACCGATACTGCCAAAGATATTCCCTTCAACATGCCGCGCGTTCGGCAGCATCGCCGAGACGCTGTTGCGCAGTGCTGGAATACCGCTCGAGCCACCGGTGAAGAACACCGTATCAACCTGACCCACCGCCACATTGGCGTCCGCCAGCAACTGGGTGACGCTGCCGCGCACGCGCTCGAGTTGCGACTCGATGGCCGATTCGAACAACGCCCGGGTCAGTTCCACGCTCAGGCCCGACTCGATGCGGTCCAGCGGCACATGACGGCTGTCGTTGTGGGTCAGCTGAATCTTGGTTTCTTCCACTTCCATCGCCAGCCAGTGCCCGGCGCGCTGTTCGATCAGCTTGAACAGACGGTCGATGCCGCCGGTGTCCTCGATGTCGTAACGCATGCTGCCCAGAGCCAGGGTCGATTTCTGCGAGTACACCGAGTTGATGGTGTGCCAAGTCGCCAGGTTCATGTGGTGGCTGGTCGGCATGAACGCGCCGCTTTTCATGCGGCTGCCGTAGCCAAACAGCGGCATCAGACCTTGCAGGCTCAGCTGTTTGTCGAAGTCGGTCCCGCCGATGTGCACGCCGCCGGTGGCGAGGATGTCGTCATGACGGTTATCCACACCGCGACGCTCGGGCGACAGGCGCACCAGCGAGAAGTCCGACGTACCACCGCCGATGTCGACGATCAGTACCAGCTCTTCCTTCTCGATAGTCGACTCGTAGTCGAAGGCCGCAGCGATCGGCTCGTACTGGAACGAAACGTCCTTGAAGCCGAGCTTGCGCGCCACTTCCACCAAGGTGTCTTCGGCTTCCTGGTCGGCCAGCGGATCGTCGTCGACGAAGAACACCGGACGGCCCAGCACCACCTGCTCGAACTCACGACCGGCGGCCGCTTCGGCGCGGCTCTTGAGCTGGCCGATGAACAGCCCGAGCAAGTCCTTGAACGGCATCGCGGTGCCGAGGACGCTGGTGTCGTGTTTGATCAGCTTGGAACCGAGCAGGCTCTTGAGCGAGCGCATCAGCCGGCCTTCGTAGCCTTCCAGGTACTCGTGCAGCGCCAGACGGCCGTAAACCGGGCGGCGCTCCTCGATGTTGAAGAAGACCACCGACGGCAGGGTGATCTTGTCGTCTTCCAGCGCGATCATCGTTTCCACGCCGGGGCGCAGCCAGCCGACGGTGGAGTTGGACGTGCCGAAGTCGATGCCGCAGGCACGGGCTGGAGAGGCGTCTTTCATGGTCTTTCGGTTCCGGTCAAAAAAACGGCCGCGCAGTGTATGTCAGTGCGCGACAGATTCGAAGGCCGGTCATCTGCTATTTCACGTCTAAGCTTGCTTGAAACTCGCCGCTTTGCCCCAAACTTGCTGGCATGGGCCGGCAGACATACCGGCGGTCGCAAGAACCGCCGTCCACTGCCGATAAACTTCTGCTGCGCCACCCGGTCACAACCTTGAGATCGGTCAACCCGGCACGCGCGAATAGGCGCATGCTGGGATCGGCGCGAAATCGATAACGGATGGTGATTCCTTCGATGGACTTCAAAGACTATTACAAGATACTCGGCGTGGAGCCGACGGCTGACGACAAGGCAATCAAGGCTGCCTATCGCAAGCTGGCGCGCAAATACCACCCCGATGTCAGCAAGGAAAAAGACGCCGAGGCCAAGTTCAAGGACGCCTCGGAAGCCTATGAAGCGTTGAAAAGCGCTGACAAACGCGCCGAATACGACGACCTGCGCCGTTACGGCCAGCACGGTCAGCCGTTCCAGGGCCCACCTGGCTGGCAGAGCCGTGGCGGCTTTGGCGGCGGCGGTGGCGACACCGGCGACTTTTCGGACTTCTTCAGTTCGATCTTCGGCAATCGCGGCCCCGGTTTCGGTGGCGGCGCTGGCCGGCAATCCCGCAGCGCCGGACGGCGAGGGCAAGACGTGGAACTGGAACTGCCGATCTTTCTGGAAGAGACGCTTTCGAACGAATCGAAAAAGATCAGCTTCCAGGTCCCGCAATACAACGGTTCCGGCCAGCACGTCAGCAACACCAGCAAGAGCCTGAACGTGAAGATCCCGGCGGGCGTGACCGACGGCGAGCGTATTCGCCTCAAGGGCCAGGGTGCACCGGGCATCGGTGGCGGCGCCAATGGCGATCTGTACCTGACCATCCGTTTCGCGCCGCACCCGAAATTCGACGTCGAAGGCGAAAACCTGATCATTACCTTGCCGCTTGCTCCCTGGGAGCTGGCGCTGGGCGCCGAAGTGGCCGTGCCGACCCTGACCGGCAAGATCAACCTCAAGGTCCCGGCCGGCAGCCAGAACGGCCAGCGCATGCGCGCCAAGGGCCACGGCTTGCAGAACAAGGCCGGCGAGCGCGGTTACCTGTTCGTCCAGCTCAAGGCCGTGATGCCGAAAGCCAACGGCGATGACGTCAAGGCGCTGTGGCAGGAACTGGCGAAGAAAGCCGCCTTCAACCCGCGAGAGAACTTCTGATACTGACGACGGAGTAGCCCATCATGAGCAGCCCCCTGATCGTTCAACTGGACATGGCAGAATTCTGTGAGGCGGCCGACCTGTCGGACGTCTACGTGATCGAAATCGTCGAACACGGCATCCTCGAACCTCAGGGCGCGCAGCCCAGGGAATGGCGCTTCACCGACTACGAACTGGCCCTGGCCAAACGCGCCGCCAAGCTGCGGCGCGACCTTGACCTGGAATGGGAAGGCGTCGCCCTGGCGCTGGACCTGCTGGAAGAAGTGCAGGAGCTGCGGGCCGAGAACCGCATGCTCCGTCAGCGTCTGGCGCGGCTGGTGGTCGAGTAGCGCTTCAAACCTGTCTGGGCAGCGTCACGCTGAACAGCGTTCCGTCGGCTTCGCTTGAACTGACTTCGATCGCCCCGCCGTGGGCGGTCACCACTTCCTTGACGATGAACAGGCCCAGACCGAGGCTGGTCGACGGTTGGCCGAGTTCTTCGTCGGCACTGCGCACCAATGGATCGAAAATCGTGCCGATGGCCTCTTCGGGGATGGGGTTGCCGTAGTTTTGCACGCTCAGGTGAACGCTTCCCGAATCGCCCCGCAGCGTCACCAGAACTTCCCGCGGGTCTGAACCATGCTGCAAGGCATTGCCGATCAGATTTTGCAGCAATTGATCGATCCGTCCGGCATCCCAGACGCCGCGGGTGTCGCCCTCGGTTTTCAGTGTTGGATCACATTCCGGATTGCCGGCGCAGGCTTCGGCGATGGCTGCTCGCGCCGCGTCGGCCAGGTCCATCGGTGCCGGTTCGATCGGCAGGCTTCTGCCCAGGCGGCTGCGCACCAGTTCCAGCAGGTCGCTGACCATCGCCGCCATGTGCCGCGCGCCTTGCTTGATGTTCAGCGCACAGGTCAGCGCATCGCCTTCAAGCGCTGTTTTGCGCATCAGCAATTCGGTGGACATGCTGACCGCTTGCAGCGGCGCGCGCAGGTCGTGACCGAGGATCGCGAGGAAAATGTCCCGCGAGCGGTTCACCTGCTCGGCGTAGGCGGCCGTCGATTCGGCCAGGGCTTCATCAATGGCTTCGTTGAAGCGGATCATGTCCTGAAAATACGCCATGTCCGGGGATTCCAGACTGCCGACCCAGAGGCGAATCACACAGGCCCGCAGATGGCGGAATTCCGATGTCATCTGCACCAGATCAAACCCGACGGTATGCCGCAACTCGCCATGGCTAGCGCCGGCCTCGTCCAGGCTTGGGGTTTTCTCCGGGCCTTCGCCCTTGGCCTTGGCGATTTGCTCGCTGGCGGTCTGTGCGGTGTCCATGTCCCGAGCGGCGGCCAGCAGAATTGCTCGGGCATGATCGCGCAGTGCTACCCGATCCATGGTGTCGGCCGCCGGAGTGATGGTCCTGGCGAACTGTTCCCACTCCTCGACGATGTGATCCGCGTGTTGCCGGATGAATTCGGATAAACGCATGTCCGGGTTCCTGGAAATTCAAGGCGGGGGCGTTCGAATATTAGCCCCTTTGCACGGGAATGTAAGCGCCGCTTGGACCTGAAATTTTCGCTGACAACTTGCCGTGCCACGATACATATCTACCGCAGCCACAGAGGCTTGGCATGGTCTGCTTTCGCTCCATTTCAAGGAGTGAAACCATGCCCGGAATCCCTGTCACCCGATCATCACCCGATGACGCCCCCCTCCCGCCAGTTCCGCGCGCGACGCAAAGTCTGCACGCCGATTTCCTTCAGAAGGCCAGCCCGGACTGGCTGATCAACGCCTCGGCTCGGCAGCGGGAAGGGGTGAACAGTGTCGATCCCGCCAAACCTGACTGGTACAGGCGCGCATCGCGCGATCAACGCAAGGCGGTGGGCGATGCCGTGACCGCCAGCCTCGCCGCCCAGACCCGTCTGCACAAGGCCATGTCAAACTTTCAGGACATCGACAGCTTCGCCGCGCCGTTGCTGACCAAGGCCCTCAAGGACCGCTTCAACGTGACGCTGGACGTCAGCAAGACGTGGCTGGTGCTGAACAAACCGGTGGAGATCGGGATTTTTGCCATCGACATCGATTTTTTCGAAGTCCTGAAGCTGCCCTTGCTGCAAGCGGCGCTGCACAACTTCGAAGCCCGAGAATGCAAAAACGGGGCTTTTCATGAAACATCGGGATTTCGCAGTGAAACCTCGACACCCGGCACGCTTGCGCCGTTGAACACGCACCTGACCGTCGAGCAATTCACCGGCCTGTGCCGCTCGCTGGACATCGGGGAGAAATACCAGGCTTACCTCAAGGATTTCCTGCACCCCAGAGACGCGGTGGCCGAGCACGTGCTGCGCGATAAATTCATCGACGCCCATAAAACCGCATTGCATGCAGCTGCAGAACTGGCGTTGGTCAAGGGTGATATCGGCCGTGAGGATTACGCCTCGATTCGATCGATCCTCAACGGCGAACTGGCACCGCGTCAGGGCCAGCGGCAAATCTGGTTCCGTGATCTGGGCCTGATGGGCCGGCGCATGACCGGCTGTGTAATGTTCACGATCTGCGAGAAGTATCGCTACAGCGACGACGCGATCCTGTACATCCCGGGTGATCCCTACCACCCGCTCAAACGCTACAAGGGGCGGGAAATCGCGACGATGTTCAAGCAGCGGTTCACCGCTCCCGATGCGACTCAGGCTCATCCTGCAGACCCCAATAGCTACCAGCGGTTTTTCAGCCAGTTCGTCGCGTATGCCGACCGACCGCGCTACTTCGGCCAGTTCACCGACGACACGCCGAACCGCACGTTTTCGCAAAAACTCGCTCCTTACGAGCCGCTGCTCAATGAGTTTTTCAAGGCACTCAATCCGATCAACGCGGCACTGATCGGCATTCACGAGTTACCGCCTGCGCCGCCGGTCGAACAGGTGCCCAACGCAGATCCGTATCTGAACCCGGTTGACCTGTCGCGCAAGGGCGGCGGGATCTGGTCGGACAACATCGACCTGTGGAATTACCAGTTCGAGCAGCATCGTGACCGTTTGATCGCCGATGCCCGTAGCCATGCCGTGCCCACGGCGGATGTCGACGCCAAAGTGCGCTCGGAGAAGCTCGCCACATTGTTGAACATCGGCATGCTGGTGCTGATGGGCGTCTCGATGTTCGTGCCGGTATTGGGCGAAGTGATGATGGTGGTGATGGCCGGGCAACTGCTCGAAGAAACCCTTGAAGGCGCCATCGAGTGGAGCGAGGGTGATCGCAAGGCCGCCAAGGCGCATCTGATCGATGTCGCGCAGAATCTGGCGTTGATTGCCTTGATGGCGGGCGCCGGCAAAGGGCTCGCCCGGCTGACCGCCGCCCGATCGACACCGGTCATCGAGCACCTGCACCCGGTGGAAATGCCGGACGGCACGACTCGCTTGTGGAAGCCTGATCTGAGTGGCTACGAGAGTCCGGTCACACTGGACGAGAATGCTGTACCGAATGCGCTGGGGCAGTACGAGTCGGGAGAAAAAACCTGCATACGCCTCGATGGCAAGACTTATCAGCAGACTTACGACGAGTCGCTCAAAGCCTGGCGCATCCAGCATCCGAGCGATCCGCAGGCCTATCAGCCGCCCTTGACGCAAAACGGCGCCGGCGCATGGCGGCATACTCTGGAACGACCGCAGGACTGGGACCGGTTGACGCTGTTGCGGCGTATCGGCCACCGCACTGACCCGTTTGCTGACGAGCAATTATTGACGATGGCCGATGTGGCGGGTGTCAGCGACAACGTCTTGCGCAAGATGCACCTGGACAACGCCTTGCCGCCGCCGGAACTGGCGGATGCCATGCAACTGTTCAACGCCGAGCGCGATGCCGGATTGATCGTCGAACAGGCAGCCGGCACTCAGGCCGTCGACAGTCGCTTCATGCATCTGTTGCCGCTGCTTCCCGACATGCCGCGCTGGCCGTTCGGGCGCAGGCTGCAGATCTTCGACAGCCCGGACTTCTCGGGGCGGGCAATCGGTTACGGGACGAAACGCGGCGGCAAGGCGCCGATTCGCATCAGCCGGGCCGAGGTGCTGAACGGTGAGCTACCGGCCCGGATACTCGCGGCACTGGATGAGGCAGAGACGGTGCGTCTGCTGGGTGGCGAGCCTGCACGGTTTCGCGCATCGAGGGCACAGGAGTTTTCCAGACAGATTGCCGACTACGCCAGCGCGCACCAGCCTGCGTTGTTCAACAGTCTTCTCAAGGCAAACGATCCATTCGACCCTCGGGCGGTAAAGCTGCAACGAGTCGTCCCCGGGTTGACCGGGCGAGAGGCAACGGCTGCATTGGGACAGGCCGATGCCGAAGAGCTGGCGCGACTGGACAGCGCCGCTAAGGTCCCGTCGCATTTGCAGGAACTCGGTCGCTGGTATCGCCAGCAGGGACGCCTGACCCGGGCTCTGGCCGGGTTGCGCAGTGAAACCATGGCCTCGCCCGACAGTCGTCATCTCGCGTTGCAGACATTGGGTCGGCTACCGGGATGGTCCGATGACGTGCGTCTGGAAATCCGCGAGGGCAGCATCAGCGGGCCGATGCTGGATGCCATCGGCAGCGAAACGGCCTCTGCGCACAAGTATCTGGTCAAGCATGGAGATGCCTTTCAAGCCGACAATGAGCGTGGTGAGCCGCTCAATAGTATTCCCCACACGGGTGATAACTTTTTCAGCTCGTTGATGCATGCCTTGCCCGATCCGGCACGTCATGCGTTGGGTTTTCCGAGTGTCGGGCAGAGCATCGAGTTGCAAAACGCGATCATTGAACGAGCGCTCGCCGAGCGCAGTCAGTCGGCCTGGATTCTGCGTGCGGGCGCGGCAGAAAAACCATGGTTCAAACCGCCGCAACGCATTGCCCCCAAACTGCTCGGTTATCCCGCCAGCGGCGATGGGCCGGGGCCGAACCCGGCGTTGACCGGTCATGTCCAGAGCGCCTACCCGGGGCTGACCGATGTTCAGGCCCGCGGCTTCATTCTCGAGCAATGGCGGCTGGGCAAGACCGACCAACAGATCTTTCATCTGCTCAATAACCGGTTGAGCGAGTGGCGGGAGCTGGAAACAACACTCGATCAGTGGATGATGTCGCAGAACCTGCGCCTGCGCAGTGCCCGCGACGAGTTCGTCAGCGTGGTGCAAAACATCAAGGACTGTTGGCGCAATGCACCGTTGGCCGAACACGATCCGCGAGCGGCCCGCCTGACGCTGATCAGTGACGCGCCGCTGCCGTCATTGGCGGCGGACTTCTCCCATGTTCGCGAACTGACGTTGCGCGTTCCGGTCGTGGGCGACACGCTTGCGGCGTTTCCCAATGTCGAGAAACTGGCACTGACCGCGCGCGTTGCGGAATTCGACAAAGTGCTCGCGACCTTGAAAACCCTGCGTCACATGACCCGTCTGAAACTCTCCACTCCGATTACCGGGCAAGTGGCGACACGGCTTCGGGAGCTGACCCGGCTCGAAGAGCTGGAGCTGCACTGTTCCTCTGGAGGCATGAATCCGGTGGTACCCATGACGCTCGACGTCGGCGGCCTGCGCCAACTGCGCAGGCTGGAAATCGGCAGTCCGCATATGCACCAATGGCCACACGGTGTTCTGGATTTGCCACGGCTGGAGCGCCTGAACCTGCGATCAACGGCAATCAACACCCTGCCGATGGAAATCTATGAGGGCCATCAGCGGCTGTTGTCCGGCCTGTCATTGGACTGGTCGAGGTTCCCGCGTCGGGTGTTCAAACCGATCTACGAATTTGTCCGCAACCAGCCCCGGCATCTGCTCGATCTGGACGAAATGGTCGCTGACTATTGCCGCGGCGAACTCAAGCGTTTTGTCGGCATGGAGCCGAGCCTGTTCGATGTCTTGAGTACGGGTTTCAAGGCGCAATGGGCTGACGTCGGCAGCCGCTTTGCGGCGATCGAAACCTTGAGTGAACAGTTCAGTGAGCTCAACCGTCTGGACGGGTGGGTCGGCGCCGAACCGACGCTTCAAAATGGCGGGACCGCGCGTTTGGCGGTCGCCGATGCACTGAAGGCCAGTTGGCGCAGCGGATTGTTCCAGCGTTATGGCGCGCGGACCGAAAGTATATTTTTCAACCTGTACGTCAGCTTGCCCAACGATGCGTCGGTGCTGGATATTCTCGGCTCGCCGGTGGACAGTCTGCCGACGCTTTCGGCAGAAGGATTCACCCACGTCAGAAGTCTGCATCTGGCCGGATTGCAGGCACCGGTCGAGCAGTTGCGTGGTTTCATCAGCACCTTTCGCGGGATCGATACCCTCGATCTGAGCCATTGTGGCTTGAGTGAATTGCCGTTGGATGCAGATACCCTGCCGGCACTCGAAACCCTGAACCTGCACGACAATCCGCTGAGCAGTATCGACGTGCGCGGGATGAATCGCCTGATGGCGCTGGATCTCAGCGCGACGGCCCTGCGCGAATGGCCGGTGGGGGCAGAGCTTCTGCCGGAGCTGACCTGGCTGGATCTCAGCAACAGTCAGTTGACCTCGCTGCCGGAGGCGTTGCTGGCGCGTGACGCGTTGTTGCTCGATACCAGCCTGGTCGGAACACCGCTGACCGAGCAGGCCAACCTGTTGCTGGTCATCGCACGTCAGCGCATCGAACAGGCCAGAGGCCTGCTGCCAGGATCGTTGCAGCGCTTTGCGCTGGAAGAACCGCGCCATCGCACGCCGCCTGTCGAAAGTGGCTCGGTGATCGCTCGACGTTTGTTGCCGCTGCCGCCGCTGTCGACAGGCGAAGGTCCGGCCGGGTGGGTTGCCCGTATCCAGCGCCTGCGCTCGCGGTACGACAGCGCTCAGGCGCAGCTGGCGATTGAACGGCTGCAAGGCGCGGGGCTGACCGAAGTTGAGATCGGTGCACGAATCGACGCTTGGGAGCAGACATTCGAGTCGCTGACGCGACGCCTGAACGATTGGTTGTTCACCCATGAAACCCGGGGCATGGATTGGGTCGTGTCATCGCGCACTCGTCAGCTCGCCGCACAGCGGATCATCGAATGCTGGCGTGAGGGCACGGTCGACTGGAATGGCGTGGTTGACCGAGAGCTGAATCTCGACGGCCTGCAGGTGGGCAACCTGCCCGCACTGGAAGAAACGTTCGCGGCGGTGCGCATCTTGAACCTCTCGGGAGTGAAGCTCACTACCGAGGGTTCCAATGACTTTCTCAGGGCGTTCACGCAGGTGCGAAGGCTCAACATCGGCGGCAATCACTTGCTGGCAATTCCCGAGCCAGTGGGGCACATGCTGCAAATTGAGCGACTGGAGCTGTCATTCACCGGGCTTGTGGATTCCGCAGCGCTGGATCAAACGCTGGCGGGCCTGCCGCAGCTGCAGCGGCTGGACCTGAGCCACAACGGCCTGCGCACGTTCAGCGTCGCCCGACTGGAGCGACTGGAGCGGCTGAACCTGCGTGACAACCTGCTCACGGCATGGCCGGAAGGGGTGCTGCAAGCTCCCCGATTGCAAGCGATCGATCTGAGCAACAATGAAATCTCGTCGATTCCCGTCGAGTTGTACGACAGCGACCATGCCGGTTTGCTAGCCGGCAGCAATCTGTCGGAGAACTACGAAATGTCGCAACAAAGTCTGATCCAGCTGCGTGATTACGCCGATACCCATGGGCGTGGCGACGTGCTGGGCCTGACGTATGCCGACATCGACCGGATGATCGATGACATGGCCAGTACGACCGAAAGTGACGGTGATGGCGCGGGCTTCGAGAGTGATGCAGAACCGGATGAAGTGGTTCCGACACTTGCTGAAAGCGTTCTTGAACTCCAGGCCACACCCTGGATTGAAAACATTCCTCATGAGGATGCCGCTCGCTGTCGGGCGATGTGGCAGCGGTTGGCCGCCGAGCCCGACAACGCCGCCTTCTTCCATCTGCTTTCGCAGATGCCGCATACAGAGGAGTTCCGGGTGTTTCGCGCCGATCTGACACGACGCATCTGGGAAATCGTCGAAGCGGCCGATGGCAGTCAGGAGCTGCGCGACACACTGTTTTCCATGGCGACCACGCACACGACATGCGTCGATGGCCGCACCCTGGCGTTCAGTGAAATCGAGGTCAAGGTGTTCGAGTACAACGCCTTGCGACATTTGCAACCCGGCCTCTTGGAGAAGGGGCGCGCCCTGCTCGAGTTGTCGCGGCAGCTGTTCCGCCTGGGCGAGGTGGAAAAACTTGCTGCCCGCAACATGGGGCGTCATGCCGATCCTGCGGAAGTACGATTGCAATATCGGATCGGTCTGACTTCAGGTTGGGAAGACGGTCTGCAACTGCCCGGGCAGCCAAGGCACATGCGATTTGCCCGACCCATCAGGGGCGAGGAGCTGGCGACGGCGCGTGACGCCGTCGTGACGGCGGAAAAAAGCGAGCGGTTCTATGAAGAACTGATCAGCCGCGATTACTGGGTGCAGTACCTGACCGAGAAGTACCCGGATGCTCTCGGCGCACTCAAGCGCAGCGCGGATGAAAAGCTGCAACGACTTGAGGATGAATATGAAGACGTGACCAGCACCGCGTACCAGGAGGCGGTGCAGATGCTCGAGATCGAGCGCGGTATCGAGCGCAACCAGCAACTGATTGCCCTGTCGCACCTGGAAACAGGCGAACCGCTGACGGTCACTCTCGACGAGGAGCAGCCTGGCTCTTCACGTTATTCGATGGACACTTCAACCCGCTGAAGTGTCGGCAGTCCCGGTCGTCGAAAGCCTCGACGACCGGGGCGCTGACTCAGAACAGAAAGTAACGCTGCGCCATCGGCAGGGTTTCGGCCGGTTCACACCAGAGCAACACGCCGTCGGCCTTGACCTGATAGGTCTGCGGGTCGACGTCGATGTTCGGCAGGTAGTCGTTGTGGATCAGGTCGGTTTTCTGCACGTCGCGGCAGCCTTTGACCACCGCGATTTTCTTCTTCAGACCCAACGCTTCGGGCAGTCCGGACTCCTGCGCTGCCTGACTGATGAAGGTCAGGCTGGTGGCGTGCAGCGAGCCGCCATAGCTGGCGAACATCGGGCGGTAGTGCACCGGTTGCGGGGTCGGGATCGACGCGTTGGCATCGCCCATCAGGCTGGCGGCGATGGCACCGCCCTTGAGGATCAGCGTCGGTTTCACGCCGAAGAATGCCGGGCGCCACAGCACCAGATCCGCCCACTTGCCGACTTCCACCGAACCCACTTCATGGCTGATGCCATGGGTGATCGCCGGGTTGATCGTGTACTTGGCGATGTAGCGTTTGGCGCGGAAGTTGTCGTTGCCTTCGCCGTCCTTAGGCAACGGGCCGCGCTGCTTTTTCATCTTGTCGGCAGTCTGCCAGGTGCGTGTGATGACTTCGCCGACGCGGCCCATGGCCTGGCTGTCGGAGCTGATCATCGAGAACGCACCGAGGTCGTGGAGGATGTCTTCGGCGGCAATCGTTTCGCGGCGGATGCGGCTTTCGGCGAACGCCACGTCTTCGGCAATGCTCGGGTCGAGGTGGTGGCAGACCATCAGCATGTCGAGGTGTTCGT
>Ga0207696_1000682_pt1 | contig 23699 bp, 20 predicted proteins | sample KBSS54metaG_FD_184403 | JGI IMG/M metagenome (GOLD analysis project Ga0207696, IMG submission 184403) | Switchgrass rhizosphere microbial communities from Kellogg Biological Station, Michigan, USA - KBS S5-4 metaG (SPAdes) (version 2) | ecosystem: Host-associated > Plants > Roots > Rhizosphere >...
AATTCAACATGCTGATTCAACTGATTAATTAAGACTCAACCTGTGCTTTTAGTGAACTTGTGGAGATGCGTTACCGTCATAGCCTGCATTCTCACGCAAACGCTGCATCGGATCTTGCTGGTAGAAATGGCAAAAACGCTGCCATAACGCCGGAAAACGCGGGGCAAAAAGCTCGGGTGCGCTGAAGAAATATTCTGACAATACGGCGAAGCATTCCGCCGGATCGGTCGCCGCATAGGCATCAATGCTGGCCGCGCTTTCGCCGACCAGATCGATTTCATCCTGAACATTATTCATCGCCGCGTGCAGGTCGTGTTCCCAGCCTGCGACTTCACGCAACGGGATAAACGGCACACCGCTGGCGCGATCGCCATTGCGGGTATCCAGTTTATGAGCCACTTCATGAACGATAAGATTGAAACCGGAGGCGTCAAACGAGTCCTGAATATCAAGCCAGTTAAGGATAATCGGGCCTTGCTGCCAGCTCTGTCCGGACTGAACCACACGCTGATTGTGAACCAGTCCAATATCGTCTTCCCACTCATCATCGACCACGAACGGTGCCGGATAAATCAATACTTCGTGGAAGCCGTCCAGCCATTCAATGCCCAACTCCAGTACGGGTAAACAGAACAACAGGGCGATACGCGCGCTTTTGAGTTCGTCCAGCTCGAATCCCTGAAGAGGGACGAGACGTTTTTGCTGCAAAAAGCGATCGGCTAATTGAACCAATCTGCTCTGCTCATCCGCTGAAAGGCTGGCAAGGACAGGAATTGCCAACGCTTCATCCCACGGTAATGGCGCGCCAGGTGCGGTTTCGTTCGATTTCCAGGGCCACTTAATCATCGCTTCGCTCGCAAACTCGTCACATGAATAAAATTGCAGGGTTAGGATCTCTTAACATGCCAAATTACCTGGCATCATGGCAACCACTATAGCGGAGAGATGCCGGAATGGCTGAACAGACTTGTCTCGAAAACGAGAGTAGGGGCAAGGTTACCAGAGTTTCAAATCCCCTCTCTCCGCCACGTTATCGTAACCGAGCATTCTTTCTGGTTATTTTCTGAATACATGCTGTGCGACGAGCACCATATCACTCTGCTTACGCGAACGAATAGCTCTTTACGGCTTCGTCACAATATATGTGAACTCAATCAGCATCTTCCGGGGCGGCGCATGCCTTACGTGAGCGTCTTTTTGATAAAAAAAAGCCAGGCATCACGCCTGACTTTTAAAGTGAACTAGCGGATTAACGCTGAGAGCATCCGGCACACTGCTTATTCTGAATCTGCTGGAAGAAGTCGTTGCCTTTATCATCGACAAGAATAAAGGCCGGGAAGTTCTCGACTTCGATTTTCCAGATTGCTTCCATTCCCAGTTCCAGGTACGCGACACATTCCAGATTTTTTATGCTGTTTTGCGCCAGCACCGCTGCCGGGCCGCCGATACTGCCGAGATAGAACCCGCCGTGTGTGTGGCAAGCATCGGTCACCTGCTGGCTGCGGTTGCCTTTTGCGAGCATCACCATACTGGCACCGTGCGATTGCAGTAAATCCACATACGAGTCCATACGACCTGCCGTGGTGGGGCCTAATGAACCGGATGCATAACCTTCAGGCGTTTTCGCCGGGCCCGCGTAATAAATCGGATGGTCTTTTACGTACTGCGGCAGTTCTTCGCCGTTATCGAGAAGCTCTTTGAGCTTCGCATGGGCCATGTCGCGCGCCACGATGATGGTGCCGTTCAGCGACAGTCGGGTGGAAACCGGATGTGCAGAAAGCTGCGCCAGAATCTCCTCCATCGAACTGTTCAGATTGATGCTGACAACGTCGCCTTCACCTTGCTCACGCAGCGATTCAGGAATGTATTGCGCCGGATTGTGCTCCAGTTTTTCTATCCAGATCCCGTCACGGTTGATTTTGGCTTTGATGTTGCGGTCAGCCGAGCAGGAGACGCCCATGCCGACAGGGCAGGAGGCCCCGTGGCGCGGAAGTCGAATCACACGAATATCATGGGCAAAGTATTTACCGCCGAACTGCGCACCTAAGCCGAGATTCTGCGCTTCTTGTAACAGTGCCTGTTCGAGCTGAACGTCACGGAACGCCTGACCGTGCTCATTCCCCTCCGTTGGCAACCCATCGTAATAACGGGTCGACGCCAGTTTGACGGTTTTCAGCGTACTTTCTGCTGATGTTCCGCCAATGACAAACGCGATGTGATACGGCGGACATGCGGCGGTCCCCAGTGAGCGCATTTTTTCCACGAGATAATTTTTCAATTTCGCAGGGGTAATGAGCGCTTTGGTTTCCTGGTACAGATAGGTTTTATTCGCGGAGCCGCCGCCTTTTGCCATACACAGGAACTTATACTCATCGCCATCGACGCTATACAGGTCGATTTGCGCCGGTAAGTTGGTCCCCGTATTCACCTCTTTGTACATATCCAGCGCAGCATTTTGCGAGTATCGCAGATTGTCTTCGATATAGGTGTTGTACACGCCCTGACTTAACGCGGCGTCGTCACCGCCGCCGGTCCACACGTGTTGGCCTTTTTTGCCCATGATGATGGCCGTACCCGTGTCCTGGCAGGTCGGTAACACGCCTTTGGCGGCGATTTCCGAATTACGCAGGAACTGAAGCGCGACGTATTTATCGTTCTCGCTGGCGTCGGGATCGTGAAGAATGGCCGCCACCTGTTTCTGGTGCGACGGTCGCAGCATAAAGGCCGCGTCGTGGAAAGCCTGCTGCGCGAGCAGCGTCAGGGCTTCGGGGTCGACTTTGAGAATTTCCTGGCCCGCAAATTCTGCCACGGAGACATGATCTTTGGTCAGCAGATAATAGTCGGTGTCGTCGTGATCGAGCGGGAAGGGATTCTGATAATAAAAGGGTTTGTTCGACATAACGTGTTGCTCCACAAAAATTAAACCGCCGGAGGTTGAGCCCGGCGGTCAGGAATCAGAACATCATGGACATCCACGGATACCCAATCAGCAGCAGTGCGGCCAGGAAAATCGCGCCGAAGAGGGTGCCGAGACGCCAGTAATCTTTGGTCGGCAGGTAGCCGCTACCGTAATAAATCGGGCTTGGGCCGGTGCCGTAGGGGGTAATAATCCCCATAATGCCAAGCGATGTGACCATCAGCAGGACGAACACCTCCATATTGATGCCCGGAATTGTGGCGGCGATAGTGAGCATGGCCGGTAGCAGCGCGGTGGTATGGGCGGTGGTGCTCGCAAACAGGTAGTGCAGCAGATAGAACGCCAGCAGCAGCACGATGGTGGCGGTGCCTGGAGAGATGCCGCTCATCAGCATGCCGCCCTCTTTACCCAGCCAGCTAATAAATCCGGTGGAGGACAAACCGTCGGCCAGCGCAACCAGGGTGGCAAACCACACGAAAGTGTTCCACGCGGCTTTGTTGCCAGTGATATCGTTCCACTCCAGCACGCCTGTCCACAGCATCAGGCCCACGATTAACAGCGCTGCCATGGCGGGTTCGATCCACGCGGCCGCGAAAATCCACATCATCAGTGCGCAGCACACAAAGACCAGCAGCAGGATTTCATTGCGCGACAGTTTGCCCAGTTTTTCCAGTTCACGGCTTGCCCATAGCGGTACTTCGTCGTTCACTTTCACTTCCGGCGGATAGAACCAGTACGCCAGCAGCGGCATCACCAAAATCAGCAGCACGCCAACCGGCAGGAAGGCGATAAACCAGGTGCCCCAGGAGATATCAATACCCACGATGCTTTTTACCAGCGCCAGTGCCAGCAGGTTGGGTGCGAGCGCAGACAGGAACATTGAGCTGGTAATACACGCCGCCGTAATCGCGACCCACATCAGATACGAACCGATTTTACGTGCGCTGGGATCGTTAGGTTTTGAGCCGTACAGCGGCGGCAGGTTGGCGATAATCGGGTAGATCGTGCCACCGCTTCGTGCGGTGTTGGACGGCGTAAAGGGTGCCAGAAGCAGATCCGCGAAGGTGATGGCGTACCCAAGCGTCAGGCTGCGGCGACCCAGATATTTGACCAGGATCAGCGCCAGACGGCGGCCAAAGCGCGTTTTGTCATACCCTGCCGCGAACATAAAGGCACCGAATATCAGCCAGACGGTGGAGTTACCAAAGCCGCTGACCGCCCATTTAAACGAGGCTCCTGCCAGCTTAAACGACGGATCGGCCAGCTGTTCCGGGCTGAACAGCACCCACTGACTGCACAGACCGATGGCGACGACGCCGGTCAGGCCAATCACTGCGCCCGGCAGCGGTTCAAAAATCAAACCGACGATCACCCCAACAAAAATGGCGAAGTAGTGCCAGGCATAAGGCGGAAGCCCATCCGGCACCGGTACAAATAACAGCAGAATGGCCACAATAATGGGCAGCGCCATCATGAAAAGACGGCGTGCTTGACCATCCTTTGGTTTGCTCGCCGCCAGGGGCGTTACAGCAGTTTTATCATTCATAGTTTGCGTCTTAAGTTGTCAGGAATACGGTTTGTCAGAAATATGCACGAGGTCTTTTTTAATTTTTTTTGCTTTTTTTAGTTATTTAAGACCCAGGTTTCTTATTTCTAAAATAACAATCCAACGCAAAATTGAATGCGGTGAATTAAAAAAGAGTGATATTTATATATTGCGCTTTTAAAGGTGGATTCTATTGATCGGGATCATGAAACGGGAGTTGTGGTTGTATTTTTAGGCATTAATTAATAACCCCAATGAGTTATGTGGATATAGCGTTCAAATTGAGGTTGTTTTTCTTAATGCATGTATTAAATAAACGATTAATTTTTATATCTTATTGAATACTATGGTTTTTTATTTATCTATGACTTTCGCGTTAAGTAACGGAAAAGTTAACTGCTTTAATTTGAATGTAAACAATCAACATTAAACTCACTAACACCAATGTATTATTTATGTTATCGAAGAGATTAAATAGTTTATTAACTAACGTAATAACTTTAGTAACTAAAAATAGCGTTATATTAATATCATGACATCGGCAAAAAAATTAACCATAACCGGACCGATAAAGAATTCTTGAATTTCATTTTTAAAGTTTGGAGTTTCTATTATGAGCACTAACGAACGCATTCTAAGCCCGTTCACATTACCGAATGGCACCGAGTTAAAAAACCGTTTGTTAATGGCCCCAATGACCACCTGCACGGGGTATTACGACGGGACGGTCACCAGCGAGCTGGTTGAATACTATCGCGCGCGTTCAGGTAGCATCGGGACCATCATCGTTGAATGCTGCTTTGTGGATGATTTAGGGCTGGCTTTCCCCGGCGCAATCGGCATTGATAATGACGAGAAAATCGCCGGGCTGGCAAAAATTGCCGATGCGATTAAGTCGAAAGGTTCCAGAGCGTTGCTGCAGATCTATCATGGCGGCCGTATGGTTGACCCGAAACTGATTGGTGGGCGCACGCCTGTGGGGCCAAGTGCCGTTGCCGCGCCGCGTGAGGGGGCCGCCACGCCAGTCGCATTGAGTGGTGATGACGTATGTGCGATGGTCGGCAAGTTCGGTGACGCCGTTCGTCGCGCTATTCAGGCGGGCTTTGATGGCGTTGAAATTCATGGTGCAAACACGTATTTAATCCAGCAGTTCTACTCCCCGAACTCCAACCAGCGCGATGATGAGTGGGGCGGCAGTCGCGACAACCGCGCCAAATTCCCACTGGCGGTACTGGACATCACCCACAAAATGGTGCGCCAGTACGCGGATGACGCCTTCATCATTGGCTACCGCTTCTCTCCGGAAGAGATGGAAGTGCCGGGCATCCGCTTCGCCGACACGATGTACCTGCTGGAAAAACTGGCGGCGCGTGGGGTGGATTATCTGCACTTTTCAGTCGGCGCGACGCTGCGCCCGTCGATTGTCGATACCCAGGATCCGACGCCGCTTATCGAAAAATATTGCGCCATGCGTTCAGACACGCTCGCGCAAATCCCTGTCATGGGCGTAGGCGGCGTGGTCAATGCCGCTGATGTGAACGAGGCAATTGACCACGGCTACGACCTGATCGCGGTGGGACGCGCGACGATCGCCTATCCGGACTGGACCGATCGCATTGGTCAGGGTGAAACGCTGGAACTGTTTATGGACAGCACCAGGCGAGAAGCGCTGCACATTCCGGAGCCGCTGTGGCGTTTCTCGCTGGTGGAAGCGATGATTCGCGACATGAGCATGGGCGAATCAAAATTCAAGCCCGGCACGTTTATCGAAACGGTCCAGGATGACGCCAGCGAGCTGGTGGTCAGCGTCAGCCTCGAAACCGATCGTATCAGTGACATTGCGCTGGCATCCGGTCCCGACCACGACGTAGAGTTCGTGACCAGTTTTGAGGAAATCCGCAGCCGTATTCTCGACGCAAATACGCCTCATGTTGACGCCATTACAGGCGCGACCAGCCAGAGCGAAGCGGTGAAAAAAGCCGTCTCGAAAGCGATGGTGAAATCCTCCAAAGCTCTGGCGGCAGAAGAGGGCGTGGATCCTAACGCAGCGAAATGTGTTGATGTGGTGGTGGTGGGCAGCGGTGGTGCAGGGCTGGCGGCGGCGATTCAGGCTTATGACGACGGGGCGAGTGTGCTGATTGTCGAGAAAATGCCGACCATTGGCGGGAACACCATTAAAGCGTCTGCGGGGATGAATGCCGCGGAAACCCGCTTCCAGCAGGTCAAAGGGATTCAGGACAGCAAAGAACTGTTTTATCAGGAATCCCTGAAAGGTGGGCAGAACAGGAACAACCCGGAGCTGCTGCGCCGCTTTGTGGAAAACGCGCCAGAGGCTATCGAATGGCTGGCAACGCGCGGCATTATGCTTAATGACATCACCACGACCGGCGGGATGAGCATCGATCGTACGCACCGTCCAAAAGATGGTTCTGCGGTGGGCGGTTATCTGGTAAGCGGTCTGGTGCGCAACGTCAATAAACGGCATATCGACGTGATGCTGGACACTTCTGTGAGCGATATTATTGTCGAAAACGGGGAAGTGACGGGCGTGCGCCTGACCACGGAAGAGAATGAAACCGTCACCGTCACCACCAAAAGCGTGATCGTAGCGACCGGCGGGTTTAGCGCCAACAGCCAGATGGTGGTGAAATATCGTCCGGATCTGGATGGTTTTGTAACCACGAACCACAAAGGCGCGACGGGGGGCGGGATTGCATTGCTGGAACGTATTGGCGCCGGGACCGTGGATATGGGCGAAATTCAAATTCACCCAACCGTTGAGCAGAACACCTCATATTTAATTTCTGAATCCATTCGCGGCGGTGGCGCGATTCTCGTGAGTCAGCAGGGGAACCGTTTCTTCAACGAGATGGAGACCCGCGACAAAGTGTCGGCTCACATTATCGCGCTGCCTGAGAAATACGCGTACATCGTTTTTGATGAGCACGTTCGGGCAAAAAACAAAGCCGCCGATGAATACATCGCCAAAGGCCTGGTGACCAGCGCCAGCTCGCCGAAAGCGCTGGCGGAGGCGTTGGGTATGGATCACCACGCGTTCCTGGCGACGCTTGAACGCTATAACGGGTTTGTTGAAAAGCAGCACGATGATGATTTCGGTCGCACCACCGCGCTGCGTGCGCCGATCAATGAAGGGCCATTCCACGCGATCCGCATCGCCCCCGGTGTGCATCACACCATGGGCGGCGTGACTGTCAATCCGGAAACCTGTGTTCTGGATAGCGCCCATAACGTCATTCCTGGTGCATATGCAGCGGGTGAAGTGGTCGGTGGTATTCACGGCGGGAATCGAATTGGCGGTAACGCGGTGGCAGATATCATTATTTTTGGTACGCTTGCCGGACATCAGGCGGCAATGCGTTCGAAAAAGCCTGGCTGAACCGCTTTGGTTGACCGGAACGCGGTGTTCCGGTCATTTCCCCGACAGCGTTTGTCTGTCAGAGCTACCGTCAGGAGCCACTCCCATGCCAGATGACGACCGCGTCTACAGTTATTCCGCCGTGCTGATGGGCTCTCCCATTCTCCTCAAACTCTTCTCGCATAATGAAGCGCTTGCCGCGCAGGTTTTTCGCTTAATCAAACAGTACGAAGATTTACTGACCGTGAACCGCGCGTGCTCCCAGGTGATGGATATAAATCTCGCCGCTGGGAAACACCCCGTCGCCGTTAGCCGTCCGGTATTTGAATTGATTCGCTGTGCAAAAGCGGCCAGTTTGCTGGAAAACAGCGCATTTAATCTGGCCATCGGTCCGCTGGTTAAACGCTGGAAAATTGGTTTTCAGGGCGACAGCGTCCCGCCTGCCGATGAAATCAATACGCTGCTGGCGTTAACCGATCCGACGGAAGTCGTGCTGGATGAGGCGGCATGTAGCGTGTTTCTTACTCGATCGGGAATGGAGATCGACCTGGGCGCGATCGCCAAAGGCTATATCGCTGACCGGGTAAGGGATTTCCTGCGCAAACAGGGCGAAACGCTGGGGTTAATCAATCTGGGTGGGAACATCCAGACGCTTGGCTCGCCTGAAGGGGGCTGGACGGTCGGCGTTAAAAAACCGTTCGACGCTGCGGATGCGCTAATCGGTTCGCTGCAAATTGAAAACAAATCGGTGGTGACATCTGGAACCTATGAGCGCTATTTCGAACGCGACGGCACGCGTTATCACCACATTTTAAACCCGCGCACCGGTTATCCGCTGGACAATGAACTCGACAGCGTGACCGTCATCTCGACGGACTCCATCGACGGCGATCTCTGGACCACACTCCTTTACGGATTGGGCGTTGAGAAAGGCTGTGCCGCGCTGCGTGTGCGGCCAGACATTGAAGCGATTTTCGTGACCAAAGCACGCGAAATTGTATTCTCGTCCATGCATCACTTTCGTTTTACGCTGCTCGACAACCGCTATCGCCTTACTGGCAATACTGTCTGAGTAGCCCAATTTGTTCCGGCTGGAGCCGGTATCGATACACCGGACGACCGGTAGCCCCGTAATGAATGCTGGTAAATAGAATTGTAATCTGTGCCAGCCAAATCAGGTATTTACGACATGAAACGCGTGAAATACTGACCGCGTTCGCCAGATCATCGGTGGAAAACTCCGTGTCGGGATGCCCGTCAATCCACTGACAAATGGTGCGCAGCGTCTGCGGGGTTAAGCCCTTCGGCAGGCGCTTGCTGTCTGCCAGTTCCGGCGCGCCGCCGTGCAGCAGACGATCAACGTCTGCCTGTTCATAATATTGATGTGACCCCATCAGATGTTTCTTTTCCTTCCAGCCGTTAAGCGCCTCTTCAAAACGCGGAAACTGGAACGGCTTAATCAGATAGTCCACCACGCCATAGTGCATAGAGGTCTGAATGGTGGTGGCATCGGAGGCCGATGAAATCATGATCACATCGATGGCGCGGCCTGAAGCACGGATAATCGGCAGCAAATCCAGACCATTATCCTGCTGCATATAGACATCCAGCAGCACCAGATCGACAGCCTGAGCGGGGTTGCTAATGATGGCCTGGGCCTGACTGAGCGTGGAGGCGACGCCGCAGCAGCTAAAACCCTCAACACGATTCACATACAGTCGGTTAAGGTCAGCCACCATGGCATCATCATCGACAATTAAGACATTTATCACGCGATTTTCCTCTCGCTATCCCAGGGGATCTGAACAAAAAATTGAGTAAACACGCCAGGCTCTGATTCCACGACGATTTCACCGCCGAGTTTTTCGAGCTGCTGGCGGGCAAGAAATAATCCCACACCTCGGTTTTCGCCTTTTGTCGAAAAACCTTTAGTAAAAATGTGCGCCAGACGCGACGGGTCAATACCGGGACCGTCATCGCTAATCTCACAGCTTAGCCAGCCGTTTTGATAATGCAGCATCAGGCTAATTTCGCCTTCGGGCTGGTCTGTCATCGCGTCGAGTGCGTTTTCGATAAGGTTACCGAGCACCGTGATCAGCACCGTCACGTGTTCAGTATTTGGGGTATCCGGCACCTGACACTCTTCCGCCAGCGTCAGGCTAATACCCGCTTCCTTGGCGCGATTTATTTTCCCCAGCAGAAAACCGGCAATCACTGGAGATTTGATTTTGTTCTGAATGGTGCCAATATCCGTCTGATAATTTTGCGCCGTCTGAATAATGTACTCTTCGAGCTTGTCGTAGCGCTTCATGTGCAGGAGCCCCAGGATCACATGCAGCTTATTCATAAACTCATGGGAGTGAGTCCGCAGCGCATCCACGTAACTCACCATCCCATCCATTCGCTGCATCAATTCCCGGATCTCGGTTTTGTCACGAAACGTACTGATTGCGCCAATCACTGCGTTCTGGCTTTTGACAGGAAAGGTGTTGCAGAGCAGCAGCCGGCCGTTACAGTCAATCTCCTGATCCTGCAATGCCTTACCCGTCTGCGATACCCTGCGCAGCGAGGCGAGCATCGGAACGTGGTGGGGCATTTCCGCGCTGTGGGTTGGAAGAAGCAGAATCTGGCGGGCGGTGTGGTTAATCATTGTCACGCGACCCTGACTATCAATAGCAATGACGCCTTCCTTCAGGGATTGCAGCATCGCCTGACGTTGTTCAAACAGAGCGGAAATTTCGTAAGGTTCAAGGCCAAACAGAATGCGTTTGAGCAAATGTACCAGGCCCCAGGTTCCCAGAGTACCCATCAACGCACTGAATAATACCGTCCATATAACGCCCCAACGGCTGCGGCTGATCTCTTCATCCACTTTATTGAGGGATATGCCAATCGCCACCACCCCGATTTGCCGGTGCTGGTCGTCATAAACCGGCGTGAAAACGCGCAGGGCTTCTGCCAGCACACCGTGGTTTACCGACACATTTTCATTTTCAGCAAGCGCAGGTTTAAGATCCTCACCGATAAACTTCTTTCCGATCAGGTGCTTATCTGGATGAGAATACCGTACACCCTGCATATTGGTGACCACGGCAAAAAGCAGATCGTTGCGTCGGGTGATAGCTTCTGCGACAGGCTGAATCTGACTTTTCTGTGCGGATAACAGCAGGCCACGTTTGACGTCGGGACTGTCGGCCAGCGTTCTGGCGATGGCAAGCGCGGTGTCTTTCACGCCGTCTCGCGTCGCCTTGGTGATCTGCATAAAGTAGAGGGCAAAGATGACCAGCAACACCGATCCAATCACACTGCTGACCATCAGTGTGACCAGCGTGTTGAGTTTCATTGGGCGCTTGCGCGTCATGACTAAAGGCTGCACATCGCTCATCCGCACTCCATGGCTAATTATTAAGGGGTAATTATCGCTGATGACGGCGCTTTCTTAAAGTCATGTAAAAGCTTACGAATACATACCTTTTCGTGACCCCCCTCGCAGGTGACCTATATAAAACACTTTATAGTGTAAGGGAATTCATACAAGGAGGCAGTTTATGAGCGTTAAGCTGAACGGTTTAGTCAAGGAAAGACGTCACGCGGATACGGCGGATATCGACAGGCTGTCGACCCTGGACATGCTGAATGTGATTCATCAGGATGATAAAAAAATAACCGAATCCATCACACCCTTTTTACCCGTCATTGCCCACGTGGTCGACAACGCGGCCGCAACCTTGAGTCACGGTGGCCGGCTGGTGATGGTTGGTGCAGGAGCGTCTGGCCGTGCGGCGATCCAGGCTGCCTTAGAATTTGCCCCAGGCAAACATCCTGTCATAGCGCTTGAGGCCGCAGACGGCGCGGCAAATTATGACCGTGGTGTAGCCGACTTACAGGCTATTAACTTTGGTGAGCACGATATGATGTTGGCGCTGACGGTCAGCGGTAAAACGCCGTGGGTCTGGGGGGCAATGCGACATGCCTGGTCACTCAGATCGCCTGTTGCCATTATTACCCGCGACGAGCAGAGTGAAGCGGCGCAGCTGGCGAGCTGGGTGATTGCTCCGCAAACGGGCGCAGATGTGGTAGCCGGTTTTCATACCGTCAAAGCCGCGATGGCGCAAAAACTGATCCTGAATATGATTTCGACCGGATTAGCGGTCCGTTCAGGGCGTGTTTACAGCAATATGCGTGTGGATCTCGAGGCCAAAAATACCCGCTGGGCCGAGAGACAAATCGCGATTGTGATGGAGGCGGGCGGATGTACGCGCACCGTGGCGAAAGCGGCGCTGGAAAGTTGTAATCAGCATTGCAAAACAGCCGTATTGATGGTCATGACCGGTTTGGATGCCTGGCAAGCACGCGATTTGCTGGAGCAGAATAACGGTTTTATCCGCGTTGCATTACAGGAAGCGCCGTAATTGAAAGGTACGGCTAATAAAAAAGGCCGCAGCTGCGGCCTTTGATGTTTATGGAGATTAGAACTGATATACCATGCCTACCGCGGTGATGTCATCGGTGCTGATGCCATTCGCTTGGTAGAACAGGTCGTCTTCATCCAGCAGGTTAATTTTATAATCTGCATAAATAGACATATTTTTATTGAAATAATAGCTTGCGCCCACATCCGCATATTTAGCGAGATCTTTTTCACTGCCAAAAGCGGTATTCAGATCCTGTCCTTTAGAAATCAGGATAGACACTGCCGGGCGCAGACCGGAATCAAACTGGTACTGTGCGGTGCCTTCAAAGTTTTTGGTTTTGTTCGCGACGGCGGAATTTTTATTGCCATACGGCGTCATATTACGGGTCTGAGAATACATCGCCGCCAGATAAATATTGTTGGCGTCATATTTAATACCCGCCGTCCAGGCTTCTGCTTGTTCACCGCCCGCCGCCGTGGTGGAATTTACCTGATCGGTTGTACGGTCAGACGAGGCGAACGCTGCACCGGCGCTGAAGCCCATGCCAATATCGTAGGTTGAAGAAATACCGAAACCGTCACCATTTTCATGACGCACGTCGCGACCATTATTGGTGCCTTCGTTACCATTGCCCGCGCTTTCGTTATTACCCTGATACTGCAGTGCGAAGTTCAAACCTTCCACCAGACCGTACAAGTCCGTGCTGCGGTATGTCGCCACACCGTTGGCGCGGTTGGTCATAAAGTTATCCGCTTTACTGTAGGTGTCGCCGCCGAATTCTGGCAGCATATCTGTCCAGCCCTCAACATCGTACAGAACGCCGTAGTTACGACCGTAATCGAAAGAACCATAATCACCAAACTTCAGGCCCGCAAACGCGAGACGCGTCCACGACTGGTTGGTTGCGCTCTCGGTATTATTGGCCTGCAGGTTGTACTCCCACTGGCCGTAACCCGTCAGCAGTTCATTGATTTGCGTTTCGCCTTTGAAGCCCAGACGTGCATAAGATTGGTCGCCATCCGCGCCAGCGTCATCGGAGAAGTAATGCAGACCATCTACCTTGCCGTAAAGATCTAATTTATTGCCATTTTTGTTATAAATTTCTGCTGCGTTCGCGGCACCTGTGGCCAGTAAAACAGGCACCATAATAGCCAATACTTTTCTTTTCATTATATATTCCTTTTTAATATCACTCATGTGAATAAACGTAATCACCCTCCGCAATTACATCGGCGATACTATTCTAATCATGAAATTAAGTTTCAATAATATATGTAATTAAATGATGTTATTTAATTCTAAATGTTGCTGAGGGTTGAGTTATTTCATGGGTGAATTTTACAGAGAAGAATATATTAAATTTTGATGTATTTATTATTGGTGCTTTTAAATGATCAATGAATTTCCATACATAAATTCTGAAATGCAAGGCTAGAGATGAGTCAAATGAAATTGATTTGTCGTAAATCGCTGGGTAAACCACGCGTGTTAGGGTGGCAGAAAGTTGCTATGGTGGACGCTTTAATGAAGGAGGGATCATGGCGCTTACCCACTGGCAGCACCGCTTCGAAAACTGGCTTTCAGAAAATCATGACACGGATGATACCGCGCATGACATTTCGCATTTTCGCCGAGTGTGGATGACGGCACAGCGAATGATCACAGGGCAGCTCATCGACCCGCTGGTGATTCTTACGGCATGTTATTTCCACGATATTGTCAGCCTGCCTAAAAATCACCCTGAGCGCGGGCAATCCTCGCGGCTTGCGGCGCGTAAAACCGGCCAAATTCTGCACGACGCTTTCCCCGATTTTCCCGAGGAGAGTATCCCTGCCGTCCAGCACGCGATCGAAGCGCACAGCTTTAGCGCGGGCATTGCGCCGCAAACTCTGGAGGCGAAAATTGTCCAGGATGCCGACAGGTTAGAGGCCCTCGGCGCGATCGGGTTGGCTCGGGTCTTTGCGGTTTCAGGGGCGCTGGGCGTTGCCCTGTTTGATGCCGATGATCCCTTTGCTGAATCGCGCGAACTGAATGATAAAACCTTTGCTCTCGACCATTTCCAGACCAAGCTCCTGCGTCTGCCGGATACCATGCAAACCGAAATGGGCCGAGAGCTTGCGCGTCATAACGCCGATTTCCTGGTGCATTTTATGGCGAAACTGAGCGCTGAATTGCAGGGCGATTGTCTTGGCATCGATTCACAGGTATTGAGCCGATTCCAGCGCAGTCTGTCACGCTGAACTATGGTAATCTGTTCCCAGTCTTTTTCGTCCGGTTGAAGGTATGCAGGAAAAACTATCAGTGACTGAGCCCGCACTATTGCTGGCAGAGAAATCAACGGCAACGGTGCAGGATTTACTGTGCAAGCTGCTGACCATCTATGACGCCAAAACGCTGGTCAACCAACTGAATGCACAAGGCGAGAGCCACTGGAGCCCGGCGATCCTCAAGCGGCTGGTTTCGAGCGAGCGGGCAGGCCATCGACTGAGCGAGGGGGAGTTTGCTCTCCTGCAAAATCTGCTTCCACGCCCACCGGCTATTCATCCTAATTATGCGTTCCGCTTTGTCGATCTGTTTGCGGGCATCGGTGGCATACGTCATGGTTTTGAGGCGATTGGCGGGCAGTGCGTCTTTACCAGCGAATGGAACAAACACGCGGTGCGCACCTATAAAGCAAACTGGTACTGCGATCCCAACACCCATCAGTTCAATGAAGATATCCGCGATGTCACGCTAAGCCATAAAAGCGGCGTCACGGATGCTGAAGCGGCTGACCATATCCGACGCACCATCCCAGCGCATGATGTCCTGCTGGCGGGCTTTCCGTGTCAGCCATTTTCGCTGGCGGGTGTGTCTAAAAAGAATGCCCTCGGACGTGCTCATGGGTTTGCCTGCGATACGCAAGGCACGCTGTTTTTTGACGTGGTGCGCATAATTGACGCACGCCGTCCGCCTGTTTTTGTGCTCGAAAACGTCAAAAACCTCAAGAGTCACGACGGCGGGAAAACCTTCCGCATTATCATGCAAACGCTTGATGAACTCGGTTACGACGTTGCCGATGCCGAGAATATGGGTTCGAACGATCCCAAAATTATCGATGGCAAACATTTCTTGCCTCAGCATCGCGAGCGCATTGTGTTGGTCGGGTTTCGCCGTGATTTAAACCTGAAAGGTGATTTTACCCTGCGGGATATTCCCTCGCTTTTTCCGGCGCATCGACCGTCCGTGGCTGAGCTCCTGGAACCGGCATTTGATGCCAAATTCATCCTGACCCCGGTGCTGTGGAAATATCTCTATCGCTATGCCAAAAAGCATCAGGCGAAGGGCAACGGCTTTGGTTTTGGGATGGTTGACCCGCTCAATCCAAACAGCGTCACCCGCACGTTGTCGGCGCGCTATTACAAAGACGGCGCTGAGATCCTCATTGACCGGGGCTGGGATAAAGCCCTTGGCGAGATCAATTTTGACGATCCGCAGAACCAACGCCATCGCCCGCGTCGACTGACGCCGCGTGAGTGCGCGCGCCTGATGGGATTTGAATCGCCTCAGGGGTACAGCTTCCGTATTCCGGTTTCTGATACCCAGGCCTATCGGCAGTTTGGTAATTCCGTGGTCGTCCCGGCGTTTGCGGCGGTGGCAAAACTGCTGGAATCACGCATTAAACAGGCTGTCAAATTGCGCCAGGGTGAGGCCGTCAATGACGGATGTGCACAGTAAGGCGACGCGCAGCAAAAACATGCGTGCTATCGGCACGCGTGATACGGCGATTGAAAAACCGCTTTCAGGCCTGCTAACGCAAGCGGTTTTTGAGTTTCGCGTTCAGGATGCCGCGCTGGCGGGGCGGCCTGATTTTGTGCTGGATCGCTATCAGTGCATCATCTTCACCCACGGTTGTTTCTGGCATCATCACGACTGTTATCTGTTCAAAGTGCCTGCCACGCGCACCGAATTCTGGTTGGCAAAAATCGGTAAAAACGTCGAGCGTGACAGGCGCGATGTCGCCACGTTGACGGCGAGCGGATGGCGAGTGTTGATTGTCTGGGAGTGCGCGCTGCGCGGCAGGTTAAAGCTTGATGACGCTGCGCTGACGGAGCGTCTGGAAGAGTGGATCTGCGGCGGCGGTCAGGCCGCGCAGATCGATACGTCAGGAATTCATCTGCTTACGGTTTTTCCACCTCACAGGGTGTAATAATGGGTTTAGCCGGGATAAGGTATTTCCCGAGCGTGACCAGCACCACCGCCATAATAATAACACCCAGCGCTAACCACTCGACCGATGACAGCGTCTCGCCTGCAAACGTTGTCCCTAACAGCACGGCCACCACCGGGTTTACGTATGCGTAGCTGGTGGCGACGGCAGGACTGACGTTACGGATCAGGAACATATAAGAGTTAATGGCGATAATCGAGCCGAAAATGGCCAGATAACCCACCGCCAGGAAACCAGAAAGACCCGGCATGGCCGTGAGTTTTTCACCTGTGATCGTTGATGCAACTAACAGCACGATTCCCGCTGCCAGCATCTCAATAGCGCCCGCCATCATCCCGGACGGTAATTCGATGCGCGACCCCAGGACGGAACCAAACGCCCAGCTAAGGGAACCCATCAGGATCAGCAGCGCTCCCCATGGATTACCGCTCAGGTTGCCGCCGCTGTTAAGCAAAATAATTCCCGCCAGGCCAATGCCAATGCCCATCCATTCCAGTTTGCGGGTGCGAATGCCGAACAGACGGCTAAAGCACAGCGTAAACAGGGGAACCGTCGCGACCACTACCGCCGCAATGCCTGACGGCACGTTCTGATGTTCTGCCACCGTAACAAAACCATTGCCGACAGCGAGCAGGAGCAGGCCGATCAGCGCCGCGTTTATCATCGGACGCAGCGGGGGTAATCGATGACCACGGAGCAGTAAGAAGGCCAGCAGCAATACGCCAGCCGATAAAAAGCGGATGCCCGCCATCATCAGCGGGGGCCAGCTTTCCACACCGACGCGAATCACAAAATAGGTGGAACCCCAAATGATATAGAGCGAAAAAAGTGCTCCAATAAGCGGTAATAGTTGCCTGAAACGCATAGTCCCTCACGGCGAATTAAAAAGGTCGCTCATAGTAAACGTCAAAACTATCGTGCTGGCGAGTGCTTTAGTTGTATCAATGATGTGAATTATTTGTTGACTTAAAGCATGGGTTTCGAGGTTCTGATTTTTACTCCATACTATTCACTTAATTATCAAAATAAGAAGGATCAGATTTTGGCAGGAAGTAGCTTATTAACATTATTGGATGATATTGCCACGTTGCTGGACGACATATCGCTGATGGGGAAACTGGCCGCGAAAAAGACGGCCGGTGTATTGGGTGACGACCTTTCGCTTAACGCACAGCAAGTGTCTGGCGTTCGCGCCAACCGTGAGCTGCCCGTGGTGTGGAGCGTGGCAAAAGGGTCACTTCTCAATAAGGTGATTCTGGTCCCGCTGGCGCTGCTGATCAGCGCGTTTATTCCGTGGGCCATCACACCGCTGTTAATGATAGGCGGTGCGTTCCTCTGTTATGAGGGCGTTGAGAAGGTGCTGCACTCTTTTGCCTCACGCAAGGATGAAGAGACGCCTCAGGCTCGCCAGCAGCGCCTGGAGGCGCTCGCCGCGAAGGACCCGCTCGCCTTTGAACGCGATAAGGTCAAAGGCGCAATTCGTACCGATTTTATTCTGTCGGCAGAAATCGTCGCCATCACGCTGGGGATTGTTTCAGAAGCCCCGCTGCTGAATCAGGTGCTGGTGCTCTCCGGTATCGCGATCGCCGTAACGATTGGCGTTTATGGCCTTGTCGGGGTGATCGTTAAGCTCGATGACATGGGCTACTGGCTGGTGGATAAATCCAATAGTCTGGCAAGAATCATCGGTAAAGGATTGCTGGTTTTGGCGCCATGGCTAATGAAAAGCTTGTCGGTGATCGGCACGCTAGCGATGTTCCTGGTGGGCGGTGGGATTGTGGTGCATGGTATTGCACCGCTGCACCACGCGATTGAACATTTTGCGCAAGGACAGGGGAGCGTTTTGGCGACCATTTTACCGACGATCGTGAACCTGGTGATTGGCTTTATTATTGGTGCCATCGTCATCGCGGGCGTGAAAGGTATCGCAAAACTGCGCGGTGTTTCGCACTAATTGTTCTTTGCGCGCTATGGAAAAAGGGCCATTCCTCGTCTAGATTGAAACAGTTTCACCCTGATACTGGAGGCGGTTATGGTCTTTGTGGTCAGTGATGAAGTTAAGCCTAAAAACGGTGGCCCACGTATGATTGTCACGGGATATTCCAGTGGCATGGTGGAATGCCGGTGGCACGACGGTTTTGGCATCAAGCGAGAAGCTTTTCGTGAAGAGGAGCTACTGCCGGGTGACAAACCGCAGCGACGCGAGACGGCTTAATCACGTAAAGCCCGGCATGTCCGGGCTTTTTGTTGGCTATCGCTTCAGGCGACACTTGTCTTAATGTATCGGACCGTCGGGCTTAGGTATGATGCGTAGAGTAAAGATGTGATCAGGGAGTTTGTGTGCAGCGCGATACCTTTGTCATCAAGAAAAATCTGCTGGAACGGTTACGTCACCACCCCGGTCAAATTGTTAACGCGTGTTTTCTGGTCGTCCTCATTTTTTCCACCATTCTGACATGGCGAGAAGTCGTTGTGCTGGAAGAGGCTTATATTTCAAGCCAGCAAAATCATCTGCAAAATGTGGCCAACACGCTGGACCGGCAGCTCCAGTACAGTGTCAATAAACTGCTTTTTTTCCGTCAGAGCATGGGTGATGCGCTGCAAACGCCGCTTGGTTTTCGCGTATTACAAGATGCGGTCCAGAATTTTAACACTCTGCGTGCAAAACCCTTCTGGCAGCTGGAAGTTGAGCAGCGGCGTGCGCTGCCGATAAACGGCGTGTCTGATGGCATGGTGACGCAAACAACACTTCTGGCGCGCGATGATAAGCGGATCGGCAGAGAACTCTCCGCTGCACTGGAGGTGGGCTATTTACTGCGCCTCGCCGTCTCGCACGCCAACAATAAAGAAAAGGGCGTCACATACGTCTCGCGTGCGGGATTTTTTGTTTCGACGCTGCCCGCCGCGCTTAACACGTCCATCATATCCCGTTACTACGATCTGGTGACGCGCCCCTGGTTCACTCAACAGACTGACCGCGGCAATCGAGCACGTGCGGTGCGCTGGTTTATGGCTCCCTTTATCGCTGGACAAAATGAACGCCTGATCACCGCCAGCGTGCCGGTGTATCAGGACAACTACTGGTATGGCGTGCTGGCGATGGATTTCACGCTGCCAACCATGACCCAGTTGCTGATGGACGCCGTTGATCAGCACAAAGACGGTGAATACCAGCTGTATGACAACCGCCTCAATCTGATTGCGACCTCTGAAGAAAACACCGAACGCGTCACGCAGCTTGATGCGCAAGAACTCGCTCAAATCGCGCATGCGGTGGAGAGCGATACCCAGGGAGGGCTGCGGTTGAGCACGCAGTTCATCAGTTGGGAGCGGCTGGAGCACTTTGATGGGCTGGTGCTGCGTGTCCACTCTCTCAAAGAGGGCGTTCAGGGCGATTTTGGCAGTATCAGCATTGCCCTGGCATCGCTGTGGGCGCTCTTTACCGCGACGCTGTTGATTTCGTGGTTGGTGATCCGTCGGATGGTAAGCAACATGTACACGCTGCAAAATTCATTGCAGTGGCAGGCCTGGCACGATCCGCTAACCCGGCTCAACAACCGCCGTGCGCTCTTTGATCGGGCAAAGGCTCTGGCCGAGGAATGCCGTCAGCAGCAGCTGCCGTTCTCGGTCATTCAGCTCGATCTCGACCATTTCAAAAGCATTAACGATCGATTTGGTCATCAGGCGGGGGACAAAGTGCTGGCCCACACGGCCCGGCTGATTAAGCACGCGTTGCGAAATAGCGATGTGGCGGGGCGCGTGGGCGGCGAAGAGTTCTGCGTTGTGCTGCCGGGCGCGACAGCGGAGCAGGCGGCTGGTGTGGCGGAACGTATTCGGGTCTCCATTCATCGAAAAGAGATCCTGGTGAAGAAGAGCACCACGGCGCGGGTTAGCGCTTCGCTTGGCGTCAGCAGCACGGAAGAGAACGCCAGTTTTGATTTTGAGCAATTGCAGTCCATTGCCGATGCGCGTCTCTATCTGGCGAAACAGCAGGGGAGAAATCAGGTGGTGTGTCGCGGTCCGGATAAAAAATGATCCAGCCCTTCTCGCCAGCCCTCAGGCCCTGCCTGTTGAGTGTGATATACCCGCTCCGGGATATCCTCCTGGAGCCGGATGCCGAGTCGATTGATGCTTTTCACAACCACGGCGTAATCGACGTTATCAAGCAGCGGGGCGTCGTTTGGACCGTCGCCAAGGCCAATGGTGGTCGGCACAAAACCTTCGCGCTTGCGGTATTCATCAATTAACCAGTTCACCGCCTGATCTTTCCCGCCGCGCGCGTCGAGAATGTGCCAGAACCGTGCGCCCTGGATGAATTTAAATCCCATCTGAGCCAGCTCTGCCTCAAACTTCGTCATCTGTTCGTCGCTGTCGCGCCAGATTAGGGTCACCGACGCCTCATGCAGTCGCGCCAGGGATGACCTTTCACGATTAAGCCCGGTCCACTCGCCGATAACCCGTTCATCAACATCATCAAACGTCGTGAATTTATAGCCGTCGCGCTCGCGCAGCGGATTAATCACAGCGCAAATGTCGCTGTGCGGCGTGCCATTGATCAGCCGCGGCGCATCGGGATGGTCATCCCAACGCACATCCAACTGGATCACCGCGCCGTTCTCGGCAATAAACGGCAAGCCTTCCAGCCCCAAATCCTGCTGGATCTCAAGCGTTTCAGCGGCCGTTTTGCTGCTACACAAAATGACCGGAATCTGATGGTCTTGCAGCTTATCCAGCCACGGAGAGGCGGGACGCCAGTCGTAGGTATGGATATCCAGCAGGGTTCCATCCAGATCGGTAAAGACTAAAAGCGTCTCCTTGAGTAAAGACATGGCATCTCCTGATTAACCGTTGTTTCAGAACGGACCTAAGATAAATCCTAAAGCTAATCGTGCGTTTTCGTTCCCGATAATGGAAACGATCCCAACAACCCTTGTGGTGGCAGGCGTTGGGGATTTATAACCAAAACTGAGGGTTATAGATGAATGTATTTATGATCGGAATATATCCTTGTCATGCAAAATAATTGGGGATAAGGTAAATCCCACATCAGATTTCCTGGTGTAACGAATTTACAAGTGCTTCTTGCATAAGCAAGTTCATCCCGGTCATCCCCATGACCGGGATTTTTTTCGCCTCAGCGATTCACTTCCGTCACGCTAAAATCATGGATATCTAACTCAAACGCCTCTGCCAGTTCGTGGTAGGTGTGGTAGTCATGCCCGTTGACGACCACGCGGGTGGGGTCATCTTCCGTGCGCCGCACTTCGCTTTTACTGATCTCATTGATGGCGGCCAGCAGGGCATCGACATCCACGTTCACTTCTCGCTTGGCGGTCTCGCTGTACTCTTTCGCGGTTTTCATCACGCATACCTCATTTCACCGGATTCAGCGTTAAGTATAGACTGCCCACAAAAGCGGCAATCATTCAGGCAGGCGCTGCCAGTTGTTGCGAATTGTTCTACACTGGCTCAAAACCACAGGAGGATTTTATGAAGGTCAACGATCGGGTAACCGTAAAGACAGACGGTGGACCGCGCCGTCCGGGCGTAGTGCTGGCAGTGGAACAATTTAGTGAAGGCGTGATGTACCTGGTGTCACTGGAAGATTATCCGCTGGGGATCTGGTTCTTTAACGAGATGGGGCATTCCGACGGGATCTTTGTCGAACTCGCTGAGTAGCGGCGTGTCGGGTGAGATGCTGCTTACCCGACTCACTTCATCGAACGAAAAATCTCTGGCGAGGCCAGAGATTGATGGGGTGCAGAGGAGAATAAAAAAGATTAACGCATGTTCACGAAAATGCCATTTGTCACATTATCCGTCAGACGAACAACATGATAGATAACTTGTTTATTATGCGTTTTAATTTTCCTTTTAATATTTCCCTTATGTGAGGAAACGGTTTTTGCTTTGATATTCATCTGGTCGGAAATCTGAATTGTCCCTTGTCCCGCCATCCACATTCGCAACATACTCGATTCAGTACGGCTTAATGATAACGTGGGTAAGTTAAATTCTCCTACACTCTTCGCTTCTTTATTTAAATAATCACCCAAAATGTCATCCAGTGACTCGGGTTTAATCGACTTCGAACTGATCAATAAGTTTTTACGCACTAACAAATATTCATCAAAATGGATATTCGCAATTGCCATAAAAACAATAAACAGGGTTTTAGGATGCTGATTAATGATTTGCTTAATGTGCTGACTGTTGGCTGGATCGTGAATGAAACAGTCCTCATTAATAAACACCACGCCTGGCTTGTAAGCTTCACAAGCGGCTGCAAGTTCGTCAACATCATGTACATCATTGACGTCTCGTTTTTTGACCCCTCTACTTGCAAGATACCCGGTTAGCCCTAGCCGGGTGTAACTGCATAAATCCATAATGATCGTTGACATGGCATACCCTCACTCAATGCGTAACGATAATTCACCATCTGCCTGAGAGCTCAAAACAGCCATACGGGATGGATAAAAAAGGTATTAAACCTGTGAGCAATACAAAGACTTTCAGGCGAACTCACTATCCCGTAAAGTTACGTATAATTTGCCAGGAATCATCTTAAAGTAAAGTAAATATTAAGTATTGTGAAGGGCATAAAAACAAATAAACCGCACCAGATATATCCTGGTAGATGTTTTTCAGCTTTTATTTTAGGAATATCCTCAGAGAGACAATATAAACATCAGGGGTTAATATTTCGGGGTAGCTCACGAACAATATCGGATAAGAGATTGAATATTTCGCTAAATAAATGCTCGCAGAAAGGTGCAATCAGCGGCATTAATAGCCCCATCAAGATCAAACCGACCGTCAGGGTGATGGGGAAGCCGATGACAAATACGGAGAGCTGCGGTGCCATTCGGTTCAGCAAGCCCAGAGACAGGTTCACGGTCAGCAGGAGGGTGATGACCGGCAGCGCCAGCATCAGTCCATTAATGAAAATCAGCCCTGCGGCACGGGTCAGTGCCAGAAACGCGTTGCTGTTCACCGGATTGCCGCCGATGGGCAAGGTATGGAACGTGTCCACCAGCATCGAAATCAGCCACAGGTGACCATTGAATGTCAGGAATAGCAGCATAGCCAGCATATCAATCACGCGGGCCAGCACGGGCATATTGAGGTGGCTGCCAGGGTCAAAGAAGGTGGCGAATGACAACCCCATCTGCAGGCCGATAAGTTCACCCGCGGTACGAATCGCCGCAAAGGCGAGCTGCATGGTGAAACCA
>Ga0207696_1000690_pt1 | contig 23381 bp, 16 predicted proteins | sample KBSS54metaG_FD_184403 | JGI IMG/M metagenome (GOLD analysis project Ga0207696, IMG submission 184403) | Switchgrass rhizosphere microbial communities from Kellogg Biological Station, Michigan, USA - KBS S5-4 metaG (SPAdes) (version 2) | ecosystem: Host-associated > Plants > Roots > Rhizosphere >...
AGCTGCGTTAATCAGTCATAAGATTGCATAAAGGTACAGGCCATGAGAATCAGAAACATTAAAGGGTTTTGCGGGTGATTTTAATTTGCGGATTTTTGAGTCGTTAAGAGATATTTGGGGGTCACTGCCTCATCGAACTCACCTGACCCCAAATCTGACCACCAAATTTCCCGATGCGGAGGGAAAACTGAAAATGCATCAGGACTATTTTCACACTCACTGATTGCATCAACGCCATACAGGCCCGGGCTCCGGGCATAAAAAGCAAAAATCCCGCTTAAGTTTCCTTAAGCGGGATTTTCTAATTTGGCTCCTCTGACTGGGATCGCCTTTGCCAGTAACTGGCTAATAAGTAAGCTAAACATGAATTTCATTTCTGTCAAGACCACCATAATGACCACCAATAATTGCGGATTCCATAAATCTGGTATGAGTGTTCCGCAGCATGGGTGAACATTACTATTTTACTCTCTGAAAATGAAGCGTAGTTAGAGGTAACGTCGAAGGCGTTTACCCTATGTGAAACTGTGTGCAAAGAGGTTTAACTGTCGGCTGAGTGCCAGAAGCGGACATAACTTAAAACAATCTGTGTGAATTTCATAGCGGGCTTAAATAAGCGCCGCCTTCTATGAAGGCGGCATTTTTAACTTATCGACTATCAATGCCTGAACGTGCAGCCTCCATGAAATTTATCCTTCCTGCTGACATACCAAATTTCTTGTATTTATAACGAAAATAAGCCGACATACGGTCTTCATGCGTTGACATAATTATCTGACGATCTTGGAATTCAGTGCGTAGTAACTCGACGAAGCCTGCCACATTGATTTCATCCAGCGTCTGGACAGGATCGTCTACGAGCAACAGAGTGTGTTTCGCGTACCGCTGGTTAAGCGCGAGCGTAAATGATAAAACAAGTGCTGAAAGCTGACCCGAACTCATGGAAAAGACGGCATCATGCCCATGGCCAGGTGTCTCATTGAATGCAATTGAATTACCGTCATTTTCTATAAAAATGCCCAGCCCCTGTTGATAATTTTGCATAAGGCGGCCAGAGTAGATATGAAAAAGGATCTCAATCTCTTTGACGATGGATTCAAGATACAATCTTTTCTCGTCTTCATAGATTCTTTTGAGTTTACCTAGATGCAGTTTTAATTTTATGGCTTTTTTGATCAGCAGATCTGCTTTGTTATAGTCCTGTTCACACTCCAAGATAAATTTAGAAGACGCAACAGCATGCTGCTGTCCCAGATAGACTTTCTTTAGTTCAAGCCGCTGAGGGGTAACTTGTTCAACAGCTTGTGGATCGTTTTTAAAGATTTCACGATAAATCTTCTCGTAATCATTGAAAATGCAGCTATCGTCTAAGGGCTTAAACCTTTCACGGACCTGACGTTCCAGTTCGTCTGTTGCCTGCTGTGTTACAAGCTCGAAATTCTCAGACAGAAGATCCTGAATACTAATACCTGCCGTCTTAAGTTGTAGATAATAATTTTCAAGCCACTGGATTTGCTCTTCTGTCAGGCTTATGAGTTGACGCTTACGTTCAATGATCTCTTTCTTTTGCGCCAGACAGGACTGCAGAGCAAGTTCGATCGGCTCCTGCCAATTGCGTCGGAAGCTTACTAGCGCTTGTGAGAATTGATTATTTTGTTGAGCTGCTAAAGCTTCAAGTAATTTGCTCTGACTTTCAATTCCTTCGAGAAGCGTTGCTGCCGTCAGCCAAGGATGTCCGCATGTCGGACAAATATTTGTTGAACCGCAATGTGATTGATGTTCCTTGAACGCATTCACCAATTGCTCACGTGTCTGTAGCAGTTCCGCGTGGCATTCCTGAGCTTTGTCTGCGGTGGTCAACTGCTGTTTGAGTCCGGCAACCTGTTGCTGAAACTCCTCTGGTGTGAGAGGAGGTGGAAGGAGTGGCGCCAATGGAGCAGTGATCGATAGGCGATCCTCGCTAATGGCCTTTATTAAATCTTTGAAGGCGTCACTTATCGCTAGTGCAGCATCAAAGCAAGCGACCTCTGCTACCCATTTTTCTATGTGTTCAAGAGGACGATAAAACATTAACAGTCGCTGTTGTAGTTCCTTTTTGGGGAGGAGTTTATTCACCAATTCATTATTATATAATTGGTTTTTATAATGCTCGAAATTTTCGGTAAAACGCCCGATGCGAAACAATTCTCCGTCTGCTGATAGCCACTGTTCAAATTGCTGTACATCAAACTGTAAAACATCACGATCCCATGGCTGATCTGTGACCGCTATCATTCTTTCGTATGCGACAGAACTACCTGCTGGTAACACCTGCTGCCTAGCGGTTTCCCAATTATCCTTAAGTTGTTTCAGGTCAGCTTTTTTCTGTGGGTTACACAAATTTCCGATTTTGGCCGAAGCTTGGGTAATGTTATTAATTTTGTCCTGAATATCGCCAATATCGAAAAGGTGCGCAATCTGGCCCTGTCTGTCTTTTTCCTTTTGTTTTAACAACCGGGTATTTTCTTCCTGCTCGACATAATGGAACAATTCAAAATCGCGCTGATACTGATCACCAAGTAACGCAGAAAGATAAGTTTCTTCCTGTGAAATGGCCTCATCCCGCTCCGCTCCGAAGTCTACCAGTTCATAAAGAGGAAGCCTTAAATCAGTTACACCACTATGCTCGTCCAGTACAGCTTTACTCGCTGCTCTCTCAAGGAAACGGCTCTGCTCATTAACTACAATCTCTGCACGAATTGAAAGCCAGTCATTTTCCCTTGCTTGTTTGAACAGCCAGGGGCAGCCTGGTTTCAGGCTACGTCGATCTACTGTCAGCTCTTCAAGCTCAATATAGCGACGGATTTTTCCTGTCAGCAGGAGTTCCAGTGCATCAAAAAATGATGATTTTCCGAAACCGTTGGGGCCATCAAGAACGACGAGATGATCACTTTCGAGGGTTAACTCAATCTTTTCAAAAACCTTGAAATTACGTACTTCTAGACGCTTAACGATCAATTTCATAGCCTGCCTCAGACAATTTCTCATCCATGAAGGTCAATAAATCTTCTGGCATCACATTCGGCGATGCGATCTGATTTGCTAGAGAGTCAATAGCCGAATCTGTTGCAACCAATACACCAGAATTAGCTGTACGCTGGATTTTTTCCTGAATATTTCGCTCGAGGCTGGCTAGATCGGAATTATCCGAACTATTAACTGCGATAAAAGGAAGCTTAATTGCAAGCCTGTATAATAAGCTTTGCCAGCCTCCTTCTAGGTAGTGTGATTTATATTCAGTAAATGTGCTAGGTGTGGTAATTGATTCACGAAAAACAGTTGTAAAGCCTTGAGTGGCAATCTGTTGACGTAGTGATTCCAGTTCTTCGGTGGTGTAAGGAAGCACGTGCTTTTTAAAGAAGTAGCTGTCTTCTTCTATATGATGAACTCGTTTATTGGCGAGCACACTGCTGCTGTCAGTATTCCAGACAATCAATAAGTTAATATTTTTCTCAAGAGCAGGATCGGCTGTGGCATTTTTACATTTACTTAACCATCCAGCTTGGATTTTAGGGGTAATTATTGGTTCGTCATGAATTACCAGCCAATAATTTGTCTTTCCAGGAGTACTGTATTCGTATAATGCCAAGTCAGTGGAGGTCTTACGCGCCATTCCTTCTGACGCCAATAATTGCTCAATTAGGTTATGCATCTTTTAGACTCTCAGGTACATTGTTTAAAGATACCATCGCTATCTTCTTATAATTCCCGATGCGATTTTCTCTCAGTAACTCATGTTCAGCGGTGTCTACACCTTCTGTGGCATCGATACCAACCATGACATTCGAGATTGATGGCCTGTCTATAGCGCTAGTGATGAGTGCACCGCACTCGAACAAACATTCCACGTCTTCACTGAGTGCTTGTTGCATGATGTCGTAACAGATACTTTCCTGATGCTCTGCAGCGTGGTGGATACCTGTTGGATAGTAGAAAAGCCCGTCATCTAGCCACGAGAATGCGACATCAGAACCATCATTACGTGCAGCCTGAACTAGTTTCCAGAAAATCATAAACATCCCAAGTCGCATTGCATCACGATCAAGTGATTGGTCCTTAAATTCACTAAGTGTTTTAAAACGTCCCTTTTTATGCGGCATAGTTGCTCGCAGGAATGACTTCATTCCCTCAACCTTCAGCGCAGTAATAGCAGCCAGATAGTCATCCAGCTTTTGGCATGTTGCTTGGGAGAGGCCGTCCTGGCGTTCACAAAACTCTTGGTAGTATGTACCGATATCAATCTGCAGACGACTAAGGAAGAATACCTCATTCTCAAACTGAGCATAATCATCTGCTTCGATTACAGCATACAGTTCTGAAAAGTCGATGAATTCGCTGGCAGCTATTACGGCCTGATGACATGTGGAACTGTGTATTTTGCTATGGGTCATAACGACCTTCGAATTCACTATTGCTTCAAGCGTATTCTGAATACTCGCGACAATTGAATTTTTCCAAGCGGGTTGCCGTGCAACATTAGTAAGCAGGCTGGAGAGTTCATTCCGAATAAATATGTCCACTTGATTCAGCGGGCAAAACAATTGTGTGATATTCCCGGCAACATCAGGAGGAATGGGATAAGTATAAAATCTCACTGGTCCATAGTCAGTCTCAAATGTTGCCGGGATATTCGTTACTGCGCGTGCAACATGAAAATAAGCGAGTGGCACTCCCCGTTGTCTCGCATTATCCCGTTGGGTCGTGATGCCAACGTTGTAGGCAGAAAATCGCGTGTCCTTGTACGCTTTGACCTGATGCATTGACAGGCATTGCTGGTGACGAAAAATTGCGAAATCATCCTGACTTTCTAATTGTAGTTTCAAATCCCGGTTCGCTTCATAATCTGAGGACATCATCTTCAAACAATGGTACAGCGCCAGCTTGCCCTGATAGACAAATCCACTCCACGTAGAAATAGCTGTGTGTGGAAAAACTTGAGGAGCTACTGCCATGAGATCCCTTATCACTTTAGATTCGCATCAATCGGGAAATTCTCAGCACGGAGACTCTTCCCATCTACTAGCAATTTTAAGTATATAGCCTATTGACATATAAAATACTCTTAGAATCTTCAAGAATGTTGATTTACTCCCTAGATTTACATGTTTGTTGCTTATCATATGCTTGCACTGAATCTTCGTTGGTTTGGTCAGTGCCAATGACTTGCTCCCCACTGTGAATTACTGAAATAATACACTTACCATAAAACCTTCCCCTTAGAAGTGAACATTCCAACCCAGCAAAGTGGCCTGCTTACCGTTGATTAATAAACGGCAATGTTAGTAATGCTTCCATCAGGCTGTGAGAACAACTGCGAACTCGCGCTCCTCGCTCACAGCGGACCTCACGGCACTTCACGCGGTCCGCTTTGTGCCATTACCGAACATTGCTACAGTCCGCACTCTAATAATAATGAGGGAGCAGGTCACCCGCTCTTCGGTGTCTGCATATGAACTGCTTCGTTTTGTGAGTACAATCGATGGTGATACCAAAATTGAGTGGTCCGGTTATGCGGGGTACTTGCGCTCCTATTGGCTTGCCTCAAAAAAGAAACTACAGATTTCAGTTTGTTTGGTTCAGGACCGGGCTGGAGTGAGGATAAATAATGAAAGGTAGCCTTGAACAAGCTTGCCGCGCTCGGCTTACAACGAGCTGGAAGCATTAGTTTAGGGGCGGTGGAGGTCTACGATTGGAGCAGAAGTGTATGGCGACACTCGAACATTTTCTTCGCATTTATACGATGGCGGAACTCGTATTTAAGAGGCAATGAATGGCTGAAAGAGAACAAGAAAAAGGGGTGTCGCCATCAAAATTCATGCGCGAACTGCGTCCTGAATTTTACTCGGACACCAGCGACCGCACAGCATACCAGCTCGATGCCCCGGCACTTGAGTACTACCTCGATAGTATTACATCACGCAACCAGACCCATGACTTCGAGATATTTTGTCGCAAGTTGTGCGAACGCACGATCTGCCCAAACTTAAAGCCTGCTACCGGTCCGGAGGGGGGAGGAGACAGCAAAGCCGATTCAGAAACTATTCCGATTGCCGACGAGATTGCTACTCTCACGTATGTGGGTGACGCAAATGCCGCTCAGGAACGTTGGGCATTCGCTTTCAGTGCCAAGAGAAAGTGGGCGGAAAAAGTTCGCAATGACGTCGCAGGTATTGTGGCGACGCAGCGCGGCTATCAGAAAGTCTATTGTGTAACAGCGCAGTTCGCTCGTGCGAAGGATCGAGCCCGCGTCGAGGATGAACTTACGAAACAGTACGGTGTGACCATCACTATTCTTGACCGGAGTTGGATTGTTGATGAGGTCGTCAGTAACGATCGTAAGGACCTCGCCTTTAATTACCTTGGTGTCGGGCAGGAGGTTGCAGACTCAAGGCGTTTGGGGCCCTCGGACTACTCCCGCTCGCAGCAACTTGAAGACATCGAGAAAACGCTCGGCAATCCGGAGGCATTTTCCGGGATGGAAATGCAACGAGTTACGGAAGCTCTGGTGGCCGCTAAGTTGTCGCGTAATCTAGAGCGCCCACGAATCGAGACGGATGGTCGGCTTGCTCGTGCAATTCGACTCGCTGAACAAGATGGAACTCATCGCCAGAAGTTGGAAGCGCACTACGAATCCATCTGGACCGCCTTTTGGTGGTTCGATGACATCGCGTATTTGAACGGAAGGTACGACGAGTTCGCGAATCTGGTGATCGACACGGATCACGCTATAAACCTTGAGTTTCTTTGTAATTTAGTACAATTACTATTTAACTCGGTAATTCATCAGCATTTGACGGTCGACGAGGCTAAGCTTGAAGAGCGCGTATCTAGATTGACCGAGAGGTTAAAGCTAATTGCTGAGAATAAAGAACGTCCAAACAATGCATTGGAGGCCCAGTCGTCGTTACTCGTCGTAGAAGTTAATCAGGCGACACTCAAGAAAGACACTCAAAAACTGAGTGCGCTATGGCCGCAGTTCTCGGATGTCGTCAAGTGTGCGAGAGGTCTCGGTGAGTTTTCTGCTGAGCGTTTGACTAAAATGATTGAGGTGTTCGGGATCGTCGCCGGTAAGGACAGTGGTTATGTCCAACTGGTTGACGAGGTGGCGGCGTTTGTTTCTGAGCGTACCGGTGAGGCTCAGGGGGCGTTAGTGCTTCTCAAGCGAGCGCAACAACTCGATTACGAAGATAACTTCGAAATGATTCGTTTGCTGGGCAAAGCCGCACGGCAACTCACTAAAAAAGAATATGCCGACTCTCTGATCGAAGCGCTGCAACTGCTCACGATTGCTTATCGTAGTGCCGGATTGCTCTGGGCTGCGCGTGCTACATGCATTTTTGCAATGGCTTCAATGTTCATCGAAGCCGAGGAGGACAGTGACCTTCCGGCTTCGATCGTACCCATGGTCATGACCCTCGCTTGGATTGCTGTCGAACTTCGGCATCTTCCAGACGCTCTCGAAGCCGTTCGGTTAGTTCGAGGTTGTACGGCGACGCTTCCGCTCGACGACTCATCACAAGAGCGTGTCGCGAAGCGACTTACGGAATTCGATCTTATACTGGCGAGCCAAATTTTAAATTTCACAGCGGAAGAACTTCAACACATTGTGCGATTGCCTGACGTTCTTGGTGGACTCGGTCTGCAACAGAGTCGAAACTCGCTGATTTACGCGCTCGGCCATGAAGCCGAACTTCGTCGGGAGGGATCAATACCGCAAGAAGAGACGCCAGAGAGTGTGGCCGAGCTATTTACTTTGCTTGCTAGTCAACCGGCATCTAGCAACCTGCATGGTCCTGTCATCTTTAACGAGGCAGACTCGCAGTGTCTTGTCTCAAGAGTGCTAGGCATTCGTGTGGCTGTTTTTCACCCGAGCTCCGATGCCTTAGTTCTTGCTGCAGAAGCAGTAATAGGTTCCGTCGAAGCATTTTTTGCAACCGCAATCGAAAGCGGCGCCGCAGCGCATACAGAGAACTTCACTATCTCACTTCAAGATAGTTCTGAAGTGCTGGCACCGGACTTTACAATCAATACTGATGAAATGACGGCGATAGTTTGCTGGCCGACTGGACTGTTACCCGCTACATTTGCCCGACAGGCCGAAGTCCAGAAGATGCTGATCGGATTGGCAGCTGAGATTTTTGCTGCCACTTGCTACGTGGAGGATATGCGGAAAACGCTCGAACATCTCTTCGGCAATGAGGCGGTGCTTGACCGCATCAGCATGGTCGTAGTTGTCGGCAATAGTCGGCAACGAGTATTCAAGGAAGGGCTATCGAAGCTCAGCGATTGGACGCAGATGGCGATATCGGAGTTCACTCTTGAGCCGTCGCGTCCCGTAATCACCCGCCGTTTATTAGACACGTTTGAGGATCAAGAAAGTCGCTCGACGGTAGGAAAACGAAGTGCCCCGTTCCCAACAAGCGACCATCGCGATCTTGGTGTTCGCTCTGTTATAGATGTTCATCTTTGGAGTCAAGCCGGTTGGACCGGAACTGCTTTTACTCATTGGGGGCCCTCGTATCCTCCAGCGGTTGCGCTCATGTTTAAGCACGAGGATGCCGCCAGGAAGATCTTTGCACGTTGGCGTGAACGTCTAGGAACGGTCGATAAGCAGGACGAAATTTACATGGCGATTCTGCGTGGAGTCTCCGTTGACCATCCGGCGCATTACCGTGTTCTAATCACTTCCAGGCTTTCTAATGATGAGGGCGAAACGTCAGGCAAGACCTTCATGATGGCATCACGTATGCAAACCATGCATGCAGAAACCGATGTCAACCTGAGCCGCTTTCTTGATATTTATAGGCAGTCACGCGCGTATTTGCTTCTTCCCGCGATATTTAATGGAGGGGCTGAGCCGAAGTTTATTCCAGAGCTTGCAATCCTAAAGCGGGAGCTTAGTGTAAAGAACGCTATCGACGTGACCGAGCATGACGTTGAGGTGATGGCACTTGGTGCGGAAGAGTATCGCCGTCGGTTCGGAACGTCTGGGCCCAGCAACAGAAGTTAGGTGCTGTTATCTGATACTGCAATGAGCCCATTGACGGGGCGAGTCCTGCGTAGTGTGAAGTCTGGTCCTGTTGATCTGCTGCCGGAGCGCGAGGATTGTTTGCGTTCCTCGATCCACGCTTCTACTTCGGCTAAGGGGACTATCTGCCGCAGCTCTTGGCGGTGGATAGTGCGACGAAATGACAGAACGCCATGTTTCGTGAATTGCGGAAGGTCGCTATAGGCGTTCGAACCGGGAAGGGGAAGAGATACAGGCTTTGGGTGAGTTTCGACGGCAATGTCGTGACCGATTTTCTCAAGCGGGTTATTCTGCATATCGAACTCCGTGATCGTTTGGCGATTCAAGATTCGCCACCAAGATCTGGTGGCTTTCATTGGCTTTCATTGGCTATCGCGGAAACTCACTGGAGCGTAGCGAGGCGTACTTAAGACAAATAGTCGAAAAAAAAGGAGCGAGGACGGCGACGATAATGGTTTCTCCGGTTCATTTCGAGGACTACAGTGGTACCCAGTTCGAGCGCCTCGTTTTTGCGTACCACGTGCGTGCTGACTGGCATGACCTGATCTGGCACGGCCAATCAGGAGGTGATCGAGGGCGGGATATCTCGGGTATCGAACCATTTGATGAGCAGCCGGCATGCAAGACCATCATCCAATGCGCGAACCGGGACACGTTGGCGCTTGCAAAAGCCAAGGGCGACATGAGCAAGGTGGTCAAGGTCACGGGCGGGGTCCGGCTGCGGACCAGGATGTCAGATCGGTGCGGTTCTCCCGTCGCTGAGTCGCGCAACGCGACTTCGCGGAAGGATATATCGAAGTGTTCTTTCCAACCGAGGTGCCAAGGTCCTTCTGGCTCACTCCAGGGATCACAGCCGTCCGCCTTATGCCGCCAGTGGGGCGCATTCTCGACAGGCATAACGGCAGTTAGCATGTCGCCACAGTTGTGGCAGGTGTTCGCTCTCCATTCGCGACAGGTGCGCGCTTCTGGTCGTCGATCCAGGCATATAGCATCTTGGCCGTTCCCTTTTAGGCGTCGGCAGCCGGCCAACGCAACTTTCCGCGGCCGACGCGTAGAGCATCCACGAGCCGGGTTTTGCCCGGCAACTGTCCCGAGAATAGGCTGGGCTTGGGATCAACCGCTGGCTTCTTGAAGACGGCGATCCGCTGGTAGTCGGGGGTTACCAGCCAAGTCCGCGCGTCCCCTTCGTCGGTGACGATTCGATAGAGGCCAGCGGGCGGGGAGGACTCGGTATCGAGTAGGCGCTTGTAGCGTTCGACGGACCATTTCTGGATGCCTCCGCTGAGAGCTTCGGTTCGGAAGCGGGCCCATAACGCGGAGGTGTCGGGTTTTGGCCAGTCGCCTGCGTCGGTTTTGGCCGTAATCTCGTCGGATTCAAGCCACGCCCGCATTTCTGCGGGCGTGACGAAGACTGGCTCAGCATCTTCGATGGCCGCCATTGCCGCGCGCCGTGACGGCAGGCCTGCGCGGATCAGCATCGCCATCATGAACTGGGGGACACCGGTTTCGACCGCAGCCGCACCACCGCCCGCCACCGTATCCGGTGACCAGCCGAAGGACATGCGCCGGGTGCGGACGGCTTCTAGCGCCCAAACTAGCCGATAGGTGAAGGCATCTTCGACCGCCCGCATGTTCTGCGGTCCGATCTTGGTGACTTCTTCCCCGGACACCCAACTGCGTAGGATAGCTTTCCAGTTCGGCGGCAGCGCGTTCGCCTTGTCAGGGATGAAAGGCCGCATGAACAGCAGGCGTTCGCCGAGTCCGCCGAGAGCATCGGCGAGTTCGTGGATGTCGCCACTCAACGCTGCACTGTCTGCCCTGTCGATGAGTTCGGCCAGCTCGTCCGCCATAGCGTCGATGAGGAGGCCAGCTTCGAGCCCGACTCCCATCGCGAAATGCCCGCGTCGCGTTGGAGTGGTGGTGGCTTTCCAGATGAGACCAGCGCGTGCTTCGAATACCTTCCGGTGCAGGGAAGCGACATCCTCGTCCTCCCGAGCAATTTGGCGAGCCCAGAGTGACCCCCTGAGCGCCTCGTCTAAAAGCTTAGGTAGATCGGCGCGATCAGCATCTAGGGCTTCGATCAGACCGAATACGGTGGCGTCGAGGCGTTCGACGAGCTGAGACAGGGGCTCCTCGTCGATGGTTTCCTCGTCGTCGTCCGTCTCGTCTTCATCGTCGGTGGTAGCGTCGTATTCCACTGCGGCGGCCAGTCGTTCTGCCACCCCTGCTTCTTCGTCAAGTGACCTCCAGGCCTCGCGGGCGTTGGCGAGATATTCCCAGGCGTCATCTCTATCCAAGACGCCCTCGCGCGATAGACGCTCAAGGATTTCGGCAACGACCTGGATAAGGCCGCTTTTAAGCGTCCTGGCCTTGGCAGAGGCGACCAGTTCCCTCCATTCTTTCTTTCGCCATTTGATTTTGTCGAACATGACATGGACGATCAGCCCCTCGACATCGACGAATGCACGTCCGGCGCGGCCGGCCACGTTCGCGAACTCCTCGCCTTTGATCTTCTCGGAGGCGCGATATAGCGCGGGCACAAGCAGCACGGCAGCGTTGAGATTGAGGCCCTGCGAGAGCGTCGGCGAAGCGACAATGACCTTTAGCGCCCCTTCGGATAGGAGCAGTTCCAGTTCGCGTAGGAACGGGCTCGGCAGTCGGCCGTGATGAATGGCAACGCCCACCTTCAGGCTGGCCACGGCTGGATGATTCTCGCCCAACCATTCCTTTCCGACTTCCAGGGCGCGGGCGATTGGAGCCTCGTCTTCCAGCAACGAGTCCAGATAGCCGCGCTTGCAGAGGTCCACGACTTGTTTGCCGTAGCTCTCGACCCAGTTTGCTTGGGTAGAGAAGATCAAGGTGCGCTTACCCTGGCTCGCGAACTCCCATGCCGCGAACAGAGCGAGGTGCGAGTTCTTGCGTGGATAGGGCTTCTTCTCCTTCCCGAGCGCTGGTTTTTCCGCGACGAATTTGTCAAGGAAGGGGCCATCGTCGTCTAGATCGAGCCGTAGCAACGCGTCCTTACCTCGCCAGGTAAGCACGCCGAATCTCTGGCGCGTTGGGCGCCAGTCGGAACGCACAGGCTCCCCGGGTTCGTCGGAACGAATCCATGCGGTAAGGTCGTCGAGTTCGTCGCCGCTTGGCAGGATCGCGGAAAGGCAAACTATTCGGCGCTCTGCCGCATCCGTGCGCCGAAGTAGGCGCTGCACGAGCGTCTCATAGCGGATTTCGCGCTCACTAGGACCGATCATGTGGCCTTCGTCGAGGACGATCAGGCCGACATCGTCAATCAGCGTCTGGTCGCTTCTCAGAGCGAAGTCGAGTTTTTCGGGCGTCGCAATGATGATCTCCCGTGTGCGGAGGGCGTCTTCATCACTGGCCGAAAGGCCGCTGGCGCCGTAGAGAGAAGAGACACCAAACCCTAGTGGCGCGAAGGTTTTCCTGAAAGATCGTTCGGTCTGGGCTGAAAGAGCGCGCAGCGGTGTGACGATTAGCACCCGGCGTGCGGAGGATAGGGTCATTAACGCGGCAATCTCTGCCACTCGTGTTTTGCCCGCGCTGGTAGGCAGGGCGACGACCAGATCGTCCGTGACGTCTGTGGAGCGCTGGGCGGCTTCGCGCTGCGATGGCCATAGCTCCACCTCTGAGGTCTTGCGGGCGTAAAGTGAAGATATAAACAACCGCCGCAGGTCGGGATATTTTTCCTCCGCACCCTCGGGTGGCTCAGTCGGCAAATTCTGGTGTAGCGAGTGTTGCCACAAGTCGTCGATCAGGTGACGGCAGAGATTCGAGATCCACCACAGCGGGACGTTCTCAGCGTTGTCGGCAAGCCCGACAGCGGTGGTAAGGAGCTCTCGTGCGGCTTCGATCGGCTCGACCTCGCCCGTCTCAAGCGCGAAGTCGAAAAATGCCAGATCACGGCAGACCGTCGTATTGAGAATTGTCGACAGCACTTCGTCGACGTCAGCGTCTCCGCCCTGCAGCGCCGCCGCAATCTGCTCATCGCCGTGAGCCCCATCATTCAACCAGTCGTGAACGAAGCCGCGAAGTTGGTCGAGATCGCGCAGTATCAGGTGTCGGATCGCTATTTCGCCGGGTGAGACGTTAAGGTCTTCCTCTGTCTCGTTGAAGATTGAAAAGGCGACGGCCGAGAAGCCGGCTAGATGGTAGGCTGCAGCAGCAATAGTGCGGCGGAATCCGCGATCAGGCGACTCTGGATTACCATTGCGCACCAGGGCTTCGAAGGCGTTGGCTGCGCGCTCAAAGGCCTTGCCAGTGAGTTCTGAAGCACCAGCCTGAGCCTGCAGTGCCATTGCGCCTCGAAGCAGGGCAAAACCGTGCTCGGCAAGATCTGTTTCGATGGTTGCGCCAAGCGGCGGAGCGTTTTGCGGCAATACGCCATCCTCGCGCATCAACGACCAAGCTGCACCGCGATAGAGGAGGCGCCCGAGAATACCGTCAACTGTAGCGGCCGTCAGGAAGGTGCTTAATTCTTCAGTCGTCTCCAAGATCTTCCGCCTCTCGGTACATTGCCGCAATGAAATCCTGATGGTCTTCGACGTGAATGTTCACGACGTAGTGGTCCCTGTTGACTCCAGCGGCTTCAAGGTTCTCTTTCAGGGAAGCGTGAGGGCCGTTACCTGACACGGTGAAGAGCATGTGGTCGATGCGATCGGCTCGCATAGACTTAAGACCCACTTCGTCGCGAAGGTCGCGACCCAGTGCATTATCGCCAGCGTCGTTGCTCTCCAGCAGGCGATTGGCGACGAACAGCAGCGAGTCAGGCGTGCAGCGGCCATTGTCGCGGTCGAGAACCTTGCGGGCGGCGGTGACCGTGGTTTTGCCAAGCTTCTGGTTACTTTTAGCTTCACCTTTTAGCAGCCAGAGCTTATTGTCTTGGTAGCCCGCGCCGATGAAGTCATCGCCGCGCATGGCCATGTTACGGCCGTCCTTGTAACGGAGCCGGCGCACGGGTACCCGCAGACCGATTTCTTCCTCCACTAGTTCAGTCGCAAGGATTTCGCCGAGGTCGCCAGAGCGGCCCTTGGGGGTATTAGGCATTGCCTCGCTGAGGATCTTGGCAGCAACCTTGTATCCTAGTCGCCCTACGTCATCGGCGATGCGTTCAAGTCGGTCGTAGTGCGAGCGAATTGTCTCAGCAAGGTCCTCGCGGATATCATCGCGGCCGCCGTCCTTCTCGACATACGTCCAGTAATACTTGCGTTCGTCATTTTCTTTAATGGACTCACACCACTTCTCATATAGCCCCACGGCGCTTCTCCCGATCAATCAGTTCTGATAACGTCAAGATTTTCCCGATTCGAAATCGGCTTATTGAAAGAACCCATCGTCAGCGCTTTACCACGTATCTTGCAAAATAGCGTCAATCTCTTCCCGCTCAGTTTCAGTCGCGCCAATCAATGGGAAGCCGCTCAGATTTCTTTCAATCACCAACAGGCAAACATTTCTGATAATGTACCCTATAGGAGAGGAGACGCAATGTCAGAGAATAATCCACACGATGCCGCGCAGACTTTGCCCCAGGATCGGGAAACGCTGTACCACTTGGTCTGGAGCGAGCCCGCGGAACGTATAACTGTGTTGTATGACATCAGTACTGAGTTACTGGCAAAACGATGCAGCGAAATGCGGATACCCAGGCCGCTTGCCGGTTACTGGAAGGCACTTGCGCATGGGACTGCACCCGCAATTCCAGCCCTGCCCGCTCTGAGAAATGGTAAGGCGGAAAAGGTACGCGAGAATGACAATTCATCAATGCAATTTCCTGCCATTACGGTATCAAAATCAGCATATTTAGTCGCCCCAAAGCAAGCTTCTGTTACGAGTAATGGATATGGATTGATAAATGATCTCAAAACGTATCTGCCAGTCTCTTCGGTTACAGAAGATGGCTATTATAAACCTGCAAAAAAGAAATTACTGGATCTCAACGTTTCTGATACGGGATTTGAGCACGCAATTGAGTTCCTGAGCCGGTTCATTGAAGCTCTGGGGAAAAAGGGTTATCGGGTAACGCTGGATGCTCCGGGAGAAAGGCTAAATCGTACGGATATTAATATTAAGGAAGATCTAAAAGCGGGAGGATATCGCTGGGAGAATTTATGGCGGCCTTATACGCCAAGTATTATTTGTGTCGGTGATATGTACTTTGCGTTTAATCTTGCTGAAATGACGGAGTATGTTCCGGCGAAAAAAGTCAAAAACCGCTATATTCGTGACGAACAGATGGGACGGTGGATTCGGGGGAAAAATAGTGAGTCTTTGATACACGTAACAAAACATACTCTACCTACCGGGCGATTTCTATTGCAGCTTTACTCGCCTTATTCTTCCGCAGAATGGTTGGTACAGTTCCGGCAGACGAAACAGTGCGGGTTAATTAGCCAGATCCCTAAGATGATTTCGGCGATGCAGGAGGCTGTTCCGCTAATTTCAAAGCAGCTAGAAGAGGCCAGAATCAAAGCTGAGGAGCGGTGTGTCCAGCGTGAGCGGGAATTAGCCATATATCTTGAAAAGGAGCGGATAGGTCGGGAACAGGAAGCTTACCGTGCCAGCCGTGCCGAGCTCAAATCTATTATGGTTCAGTGGGCTGAAGATAAACGGCTGGAACAGTTTTTTCACGAAGCAGAATCAGATACGGCAACGCTTGATGTTGAGCAAAAGATGCAGGTTATGAAACGGCTACAACTGGCTCGCCAGTTCCTGTCAGAGGATACGGCGATTGAAAGGTTGCTGAAGTGGAAAACGCCGCAAGAGCGCTTAATAAAATAATAATATTATTATTCCGTAGGTTATAGGTTTCAGGGGTGAGGCGTGCCATTCAGCGCAAAATATTACTGGCTGACGGTTAGGTTCAAGCAATGAGTATTTTAATACTACCACCCTTAATCAGCCGCTCGCTATACATCTCTTTAATTGGGATTTGTAGTACCGCAGCAGTCCGGTCCCCTGCATACGAATATCGGATATCCAGAGCGATTATTCCGGTTGTAGCCGTTGCGTATTGATTAAAAGCAGGATTATGAAGTCCGCTACTCTTTAAAACCGACTGACAGTTCAGGTCTGAACTAATAACGTTAAATCAAAACCCAAAACCCAAAACCCAAAACCAAAACCCTAAACCCAAAACCCAAAACCCAAAACCCAAAACCCAAAACCCAAAACCCAAAACCCAAAACCCAAAACCCAAAACCCAAAACCCAAAACCCAAAACCCAAAACCCAAAACCCAAAACCCAAAACCCAAAACCCAAAATCATTTCACCGCTGCGAACCAAGGGGCGCTACGCCCGCTATGTAGGTCATATCTTTTCCCTCCGTGTAATTTCCGTTCCCGTACCAGCTTCCGGTTAATCGTTCCCCAACATACCCCGTCCCACAAGGGTAAATGGCACGCATACTGCGCCCTTGCAGGCCGGAACGATGCCGGGAAAGCGAACCGTCAGGCGATACGAAGACGAAAATCACACCACTGACGGAGAAAAACCATGACTATTTCCCTGCATACTCAGACTAGCGCCCCTAACACCGCATCGGCAACCAGCGTATCCCCGCTGGACCCGTCAGGCTCCTCAAAAACGAAATTTTCCAAAACCAAAACTGATATTTATCAGACCGTCACTGACAGCATCATTGCGGCACTGGAAACTGGTGTTAAACCCTGGGCGTGTCCGTGGCAGCGTACCCCCCGGTATGTCTGGTTTACCGTCCAATTACGCAACTGGTATGGGTTACATTGGAATGAATATCATGTTGTTGTGGTGTAGTGCGTCAGAACAGGGATTCAATGATTCGCGCTGGATGACCTACAAACAGGCAAAAGCGGAAGGCGGGCAGGTACGGAAGGGAGAACACGGCACTACCGCCATTTTCTATACCACACTGGAAAAGGAAAATGACGACGGAGAAACTGACTATATCCCGATGCTTAAGACGTTTACCGTATTTAATGTTGAGCAAATTGATGGTTTGCCTCTGAGTGACGAAACAGTTTCCCGGCAGAGACTTTTGAGCCGTTGCCGCGTGCGGAAGCGCTTTTCCGTAACAGTGGTGCAACCATCATTGAGAAAGGACAAAACGCCTTTTTTCTACCGTCAACCGATGAAATTCGTTTACCGGAACGTTGTCTTTTTACCGATGCTGCCAATTTCTACGCCACCGGCCTGCATGAGCTGATTCACTGGAGTGGGGCAAAAAGTCGACTGAACCGTGAAATGAAAGGGAAGTTTGGCAGTGAGGGATATGCGTTTGAGGAGTTGATCGCCGAATTGGGAAGCGCGTTCCTGATGGCGGATCTAGGGATCGTTTGAGAGGTGCAGCATGAAAGCTATATCGCTTCCTGGCTGAAAGCACTGAAGAACGACAAGCGCTATATTTTCAAGGCCGCAAGCACGGCATCCGAAGTGCATCGTTATTTGATGGATAAGCTTTGAGTGGGAATGCACTGCAAAGGAATGGGGCTTTGCGTGTAGGTGGCTTTTAAAACAGTAACGTTGTAGGGACATTAGTGAGGCGGAGCGCTGACAGGGCGAGCACCGAACAGTCATGTTCCTGCAGTGGAATTAAAACAACCCCAAGAAGGGATTGATGTGTAGTTACTCTATGTGATTAATTGCATTAGCTCATATCGCTGTACAGCTTTCTCGTACAGCACACAACCAAATATGACAGTCAGTTAAGAGCGAGGAACGGAAGTTCGCAAGGCATTACTTATATCGCACCGTCTTGATCAACTGGGAGCAGGTCACATGCAAAACAAACACGACAATGCTTTCAACTCCATAGCTGAAACAGGGGAAAGGGTATGGTGGTTATGAAGAAGATGCGACAGGCAGAAGCCTCAAGAACAAATCCCCGCCGCAGCGGGGAACAATACATACTCTCGCGGAAAACCGGGGCGGTTCACTAAACCCTCCCTGCTCACGTTAATCAATATTCAGTTCAATGGGCAGAATGCGGAAACTTTTGCTGGTCGCATCGTAGCATGCTACCAACCCACGCCAACGCGCAATAACGTCACTCAGATACGCTTCCAGGCGCGGGCACTCCACCGAACGTTCATACGAACGGTCTTCGTAAGGCACCAGCTTATTGAACTGCAGCTTACGCCAGCGTTCACCGTCGTAGATGCTGGCAAGGTAGTAACCCGAATAGCCCCAGTTGGTATGACTGCCCCAGCGCGCTTGCTTGCCCGCGTGGTCATCGCGGCGATAGACGCGAATCGCCCCTACTGCAGTATGAAATTCATCGCGAACCATCTGGCCACTGACCACAATGCTGTCAATTTTATTATTCATGTTCACTCCTTATTGACTGAAAGAAAATGCCTTTATTGGCGCCTCGCTTTATAGTGGTAGTTTTATTCATCTGGGCCGATGCGTCTGCCGCGAAATTGGGGTAAGCGATGTTCAAACCACCTAGCATGCTGGAAATTATTGCCGCGCTATATGACTCTCTGGATGTGGCACAGAAGCTGCCGCGTCATGAAAAGCTGGCATACAAAGATCACCGTACGCTGCCCAGGCATCAGTTGTCCTACGCTACAATGACGCCACGTCTGCTTTCTTACCTTGTGCATGAGGAACATGCGGGCTTAAAAAATTATCTTGGCAACGGGCAGCGTTTTTTCTGCACGCTGAATGAAGCCGCCTATGAAACCGATCTGGAACCGGCTAGGGCGTTGGAGGTTTACTGGCAGTTTGTTTTCGGGCCGATGCTTGCCGCGCTGCTCTACCATTTTCGCGACGAACGCAATCAGCCTTATGCCATCCATCATATCGGCACGTTATTGCTGAGTTGGGACGTACAGGAAGCGCCCGTGGAACGTGCTCGTTGGGCAAAAGAGGCCATAAAATCCCGATATGAAGTGAAGGTGCCGCAGTTCACGCAGGCGGTAAACAATATTCGTGGTGATAACATTCAAAGCCGGAGGGTGATTAACAACAATCTGGCGATCCTTGACTTGGAGCTGCAGGCTTTATCACATCCACAACACGAACAAATTCTGGCGGCGGTCTCTGCCCGTTATAACGCGGTGATGATCATCAGGCGTCTCGAAGAGGAAGGGAAAAGTGAATATCTTTTGCAGATTCGTGAGCTGTTGCAGGCATGTAGCCAGAACCCAGCCAGTGATTTAATGGTCCTGCATAACCGTATCGCGGCTGTTTTACTGCAGGATCACAGCACGAGTTTCTTCCAGTGGACGGGGCATGAGCTGTTATTAGCGCTGGATGAGCATATTGTTCCTAACCTGCAATCGCTTTATCCGGGTATTTTGGATGTCGCCGCAGAGTTTGGCGTCGATGCAGAGTGGCCGGAAATCGAAGCACTCGATGACTTCCTGTTTGAAATCGAGATTTTCGCCTCCGATTTGTCCCTGCTGGGTCATGGATTTATGCATTACTGGTTAATGCATCATTATATTGAACATGGTGATTTAGAAACGGCATTTCGCTTCAGCCAGAAGTTTGAACAGATTGCTGAACAGGTGCATACGGGGCGTTTCCGCGCCTACAACCTATTACATAAAATTGTCCTTTATTGGGCGATAGAAAGAAAAATGCAGCATAATCAATTTGATAATGATATCTCGCAGTTGATAATGACGCTTCCTGATGAGATATTCTTCCTGTCGTTAAAGAGTGAAAAAGGATTCACATTTTTTTCCCGGCTGGATGACAACGAGCAAATGCTATTGCGCCTGTTCAGGGAGTTTAACCTGCACCATGTCAACCATCAGGTCGATCCGTTACAGAAACTGACGGAAATTATGCAAGTGGCGCTGACTATCTGCGAAGACAATCGCAGCACCACAACGGAGTTATTCCCCGCTTTTAAAAAAGGGTTGAGTAAAAACATCCTACGTACGCAACATGCCCTGCCTTTCACCAAGCGGTTAACCTATAGCGATGCGGTTGAGATACTGGAAGATCTTTATTTCCTGGCGGGGTTAAACCTTGATGACACGATCATGAGATTTCAGCGCGATCCCCGCTGCAAAGAACTGGTTCTAGCATTAGGTAGTCAGTAAATGCGCGATTTTATATTCCCCTTTTGTGGCAATCAACTGCTTATTATTTGGAAATTTAATGACAGGATTTTATGCGGCCACTGAAATTCATCTCAGCATCACTACATCCAATCCCTAAATATTGGTAAAGATGGGGTCCGCTTGGAAAATGGAAAATACCCTATGTTAAGCATGTTTCTTAAGCAGGAATAACAGATCGGTTTGAGCGAGAAGCGGGCTTGGCTTATTAAAACGAATGTCTGCGCTTCCACTCATTTACAACATCACCCAAAGTTTTTGGATCATCATTACGTATCCACATCATAAATTCACGATCGAATCGAAAATCTTCGCCACACTCCTTAATCATGAAACGACGAACGTTTTGTGTATTTTTGTAGTTTTTATCAATGCTAGTGGCACTGGTCAGTAATGAGCTATGCCAATCAATTTTCAATTTACTCACTCCTATGATGAAAAGGTTGATTAGAAATTAGGATACTAACTAGCATAAAATGCCGAAATTCTGCAACGTCGGCTTTTGGCTGTGAGCAGACGTTGTTTAGCCCGAGATGTAACAATATTTAGGGGGCAGTTCACGTTATCTGGGCATTGAAGTCGATGATGCGTTAGAGATCTCTGAATCGATTGAAGTCTAAGGTTGTCAGGGCTGCAATAGCAGCCCTGTGCCAGAAGCGGACATAGTGACAGCCTGGAAGTTCTTATCTGAATGAAAAGAATTAATGTCGTTGGGATGGTTTACTTTACAATGCCAGTTTTAAACAGCCTACAAAACAGGTGATCACGTGCATACCAACATGATTGAATACCTTAATATTTTTATACAGGTTGTTGAGCAGGGTAGCTTCACAAAAGCCGCTGATGTACTTCAGATCCATCGCCCTACCGTGAGCAAAGCGATACAGCAGATAGAGAATGATCTGGGTGTAAAACTCATTCATCGCACAACCCGAAAGCTGAGCGTTACTGCTGAAGGGGATGAGTTCTATCATCATGCCAGGCATGTTCTGGCTGAAGTTAATGACATGATGGCCAGTTTTTCACCGACTCTTCCACCGCGAGGACGCCTGCGACTTGATGTACCCCTGGCGCTGGCGCATGCCATCTTGATCCCTAATCTCAGAGATTTTCGGGCATTGTATCCAGGTATTGAAGTCGTGCTGGTTTCATCGGATAAAAAAACTGATTTGATTACGGAAGGCGTAGATTGCCTTGTCCGCCTGGGCGCTCTTCAGGATTCAAGTTTTGTTTCCAGACGTCTTGGTGACATCAGGATGGTAACCTGCGCAGCCCCGTCTTACCTGCGAGAGCACGGTCGGCCGGAAACACTTGCGGATCTGGATCAGCATCAGGCGGTTAACTTTTTTAGCGATCACAGTCGTGAGGTGATGGAATGGAAGTTTATCGAGGACGGGAGTGTCGTTTCGCTGCGCCCAGCGGGCAGTATGCTGGTTGATAATTCTGATATTCTGCTTTCCTGTGGTCTGGCCGGTCTGGGTATTATCCAGGCCACCTTTGACGCCCTTGCCCCCCATCTCTCTTCCGGCGCTCTTGAAGAGGTTCTGACGCAATACCCCTCGGTGTCGAAGCCCGTATCAGTGATGTATCCGGACAGGCGCTATCTATCTCCAAAAGTACGGGTTTTTATCGACTGGTTCACTGACGTTATGGCCACACAGATCCGCTGAAGCAGGTGGATTGTTAATGGATAATTAATACTGAAGTTCCCTGTAGGCTATTTTTGGTGCGTTTATAACAATGTAGATTGTTCACAAATGATTCGGGCACCTCTTCGGCATTATTCTGAAGATGTACCGTTAACTGACGAGAGCTGAATATGTCTAAAGTTGTTACCTTTAACCGCACCGGTGGTCCGGAAGTGCTGGAAGTTGTTGATATAGAAGTGCCCGCGCCGGCCGCAGGCGAAGTGCAGATTCGCGTACATGCTATTGGTCTCAACCGTGCAGAAATCATGTACCGCAACGGTCAGTATGTTATTGAGCCGGAATTTCCGGCACGTCTTGGTTATGAAGCAGCAGGCGTTGTTCAGGCCGTAGGTGAGAATGTTGAAGAGTTTGTCAGTGGAGATCTGGTAAGTGTGATCCCTTCATTTATGTTTAATGAATACGGCATGTACGGCGAACTGGTCAACGCACCGGTGCACGCTGTTGTGAAGCATCCGGAAAACCTTTCCTTCGAGGAAGCCGCCGCAAGCTGGATGATGTATGTCACCGCTTATGGTGCGCTGGTTGAATATGGCAACCTTCAGGCTGGTCAGAATGTCGTGATCCGCGCAGCATCAAGCAGTGTGGGTCTGGCTGCCATACAGATAGCTAACATGCTGGGTGCAAAACCCATAGCGCTTACGCGCACCACTGAAAAAAGTGAAATGCTCCTGAAAGCCGGTGCTGCCGCCGTCATTGCTACAGCGGAGCAGGATATGGTTGCTGAAATCAATCGTGCAACAGATGGTGCGGGTGCCCATATTGTTTTTGATCCCGTCGGCGGTCCGGACGTGGCAAAACTGACTCAGGTGATGGCACCGCAGGGCATGTTCTTTCAGTATGGCGCGCTCGATAGCCGTGACATGGTTGTACCTGTATTTGATATCCTCGGTAAGCATCTCACTCTGCGTGGATATGAGCTGTTTGAAATCACGATGGACTCTGAAAAAATGGCGCGCGCAAAATCCTTCGTCACAGAAGGTTTACGAGTCGGCAAACTGAAGCCAGTCATCGATAAAACGTTCCCGCTCGACGAGATTGCAGACGCCCAGCGCTATATGGAGGCCAATGGCCAGGTAGGCAAAATAGTTGTGGTCGTAGAGTAATTCTTACCGCAATATTTTATTAATGATTTTGCTATAGCCTGGATAATATCCGGGCTTTTTTATCATCCTTAGTTTCTAACCGATAACCGTGGTACTGACATCCAACGTATTGACTTCGATATTCTCCTCTTCAAATTAATGTCTGCTCTTCGCTGTGAGTTCAATGGGTCGATGCAACGCTATCCTTAATCAAGGGGGACGTTGCTATGAAACGAAGAACTCGGATTAACTACACGCCAGAGCAGAAGGCAATTATCTGGGACAGATATAAGCAAGGTGATTCTCTACATGATATCGCCAGAATGTTTGACAGATATCATTCTTCCATTATGCCCACTATCCACCAGACAGGCGGCTACCGTCCTCCCGTGCGAAAACGGCACCGATTAGCGCTTTCGCTTGATGAAAGAGAGGAGATATCCAGAGGGCTGGTAG